>Ga0335394_10002103_pt1 | contig 22326 bp, 20 predicted proteins | sample MAT03_FD_205741 | JGI IMG/M metagenome (GOLD analysis project Ga0335394, IMG submission 205741) | Freshwater microbial communities from Lake Fryxell liftoff mats and glacier meltwater in Antarctica - MAT-03 (spades assembly) (version 2) ...
GTTAACTCCTCAGCGCTAAAAATGTTGGGTAATTTTTATCTACGAATAAGAAAGCCAAAAATTAAAACAAAAATATTTGATAAAGAAAAAGACGCGATCTCCTGGTTGCTTCAGAATTAATTTTTAAACGTGTAATGTATGGAACAACAAGAAAAAACACTCCTATCTAGCATTAGTATTAAAAAAATAGAACCCAACATACTGCGGTATGAGATTCCCAAAGACTTGTATATAAGCCTGGAAGTGATTACCGAGCTCTGGAATAACGCAAACTTACTTTACGCAGACCAAAAACGCAAGGTGTTAAGTGTTTTTAATTCTAATTTTATTCCGAGTAAAGAAGCGGCAGATTTTATGGTGAGCCTAAAACGTTCAGAAAAAGTAATTGCCGAAGCTTTTTGCATTAATTCCGCAGCGTTACGAATAATGACAAATTTCTATTTTAAAATAAAAAAAACCAAGTATAAGATCACGCGCCTTCGATACTGAAAAACAGGCTTTAAATTGGTTAACGAAACAAGTAGAGTAAAAACAAGTCATTTTATTTAGCGATAGCACCTTCCTATAATTTGATTCATAACGATAAATGATAAATTAAGAACAGAATATAGATTAATAAATGAAGTGCCCTGAATCGATATATGCTGCTATAAAAAATAATTTTACCCTACGTTGTAATTGAATTATTTTCTAATAATATCATGCGGTTTGAATTTACCAGAGACTTAAATGTGAACATGGCCCCAACCCTCGAAAGGATGGAGGTTTGTAAAAAACTTTCATCAGATAAGCTTTACTTGTCTCTTAAAATTATAAAACATACATTTAAAATTGATGATGATGTAACTGATTTTTTTGCGAGCAATGTACGAAAAGGAATGATGACGGCGGAGACAGTCTTTATAAGCTCTGCAACGTTAAAAATGTTTGCTAATTTTTATTTAAGAGTAAAAAAACCCTTAACACCGGGTAGAGTTTTTGAAACAGAAAGCGAAGCTTTAAATTGGCTTTTAACCAACAATGAGCATTGATTCCAATTATTTAACAACTTAGTGCTTTGTCGATTACGCCTACATCTTGGCGAGCAGGGTTTAGTTCTTTTCGGACGACACCTCTTTTATGGCCCGAAAAGAACCGCAACACAGAAGCAAGGCAGTGATTTGATGAACGGTATGGCGTGCAAGCCGCATCAATGCGACCTCGTGAATCAGAAAGACTGAGAAAAGACAAACGCTTTTCCTTTCACAGAGGAGACCCCCCATCACGCCATAGCGTGAGCAGTGAGCTTGCCGAAGTACTAAAAGAACTTTTTGAAGCTGAATTAATAAGCATTATTTTTTTAAACTATCTCTTATTTTCTATTAAAAGCTTAACCGTTGAACTAGGTCCGGCAGGTACAGCAAGCGTTACAACCACCTTGAGTAACATTGTTGTTGCACGAATATCCACAGATAATAGAGCCATAACCGTACGGATTCGACATTGGCGAAGGCGGCATAGAAATTGTTGTGGTAACTACAGAGCCTGGCGCGCCAACTATGATCGTGGTCGGAATAGCTGGACCGCAGCCCGCATTGTTTGTGCCGTTGTAACAAGCGTATCTTACCTGGGTAACATTGCCTAAAGCCCCGATGAAGGAAATGTAACAAGCTTCGTAACAACAAATCCCTATCTTCAAATTCGGAATATTCTGGTGCACATTTATAGTCAGTGTACCGCCCTCGTAATTGGTATACAGCATGAGGTTTACAGTGGCACTGCAAATGGTTTGTGACTTAAAAATCAGGCTGCTAAATGCAAATAAAACAAAGTATAATTTTTTCACTTGGTTTTTTATTAATGGGTTTAGTGGGTCGGAATAGATTAAACTTACTCAGTTTCATAGGGTTATGCAAGCGAAATCTATTTTTTATTTACTCTAAAAAGGATTACCTTTGAGGCTTAATAAATCAAAAAGATTGATGAAAGACATTTTCGAAAAAATCAAAGCAAATTTAGGCCCAATAGGCGAACACGCCAAAGAATCACACGGGTATTTTACCTTTCCAAAATTGTCGGGAGACATTAATCCGCACATGGATTTTCGTGGTAAAAAATTATTGAACTGGAGCTTAAATAATTATTTAGGATTGGCAAATCATCCTGAAGTAAGAAAAGCAGATACAGAAGGTGCTGAAAAATTTGGTCTTGCCGCACCCATGGGTGCGCGTATGATGAGTGGAAACTCTGATTACCACGAAGCTTTGGAAAAAGGATTGTCTGAATTGGTAAAAAAAGAAGACACCATCCTTTGTAATTTCGGTTACCAGGCAATGGTTTCAGCTATTGATGCTATTGTAGACCGTCACGATGTAATTGTTTACGATGCAGAAAGTCACGCCTGTATTTTAGACGGTGTGCGTTTGCACATGGGAAAACGTTATGTATTCAAACATAATGATATTGCCGATTTTGAAAAACAAATGGACCGTGCAACAAAATTAGCAGAAACCACAGGTGGCGCTATTCTTGTAATCACAGAAGGTGTTTTCGGAATGCGTGGCGATCAGGGTAAATTAAAAGAGATCGTTGAGCTTAAGAAAAAATATAATTTCCGTTTGTTCGTAGATGATGCGCATGGTATTGGTACTATGGGCGCTACCGGCGGCGGAACCGGTGAAGCGCAAGGTTGCCAGGACGGTGTGGATATTTACTTCGGTACTTTTGCAAAATCATTTGCGTTGATCGGTGGTTTTATAAGCTCGTCAAAAGAAGTAATCACATTTTTACGTTATAACATGCGTTCGCAGATTTTCGCAAAATCATTGCCAATGCCTTTGGTAGTAGGCTTATTAAAACGTCTGGAACTATTAAACAAACATCCCGAATACCGTACAAAATTGTGGGACATTGCGATGAAACTTCAAAAAGGACTTGTAGAAGGCGGATTTAATATTGGTGATACGAACACCATGGTGACGCCGGTATACATGAATGGCTCTATTCCTGAAGCAACCAACATGGTGATCGATCTTCGCGAGAATTTCGGGATCTTCTGTTCTATGGTTGTTTATCCGGTAATTCCAAAAGGCATGATCATTTTACGTTTGATCCCAACCGCGGTTCACACCATGGAAGATGTAAAATATACAATTGAATCTTTCAGCAAAATTAAAGATAAACTCTACGGTGGAATTTATAAAGCAGATAAAATCCGTGAAGGATTCTCACAAGCTTTGTAAGATAAACACACAACGCGATTTCTTCCAATGAAGAAGAATCAAAGATCCCGGTTTCGAAAGAGGCCGGGATTTTTTTGTGTGTGACTGACGCTTATTTTCAGTGAGAATGGTGCTGCGGATTGCAAGGATTCAAAAACTTACGGCCTGAAAACTGACGCTGATTGCGCTGATAACTCAGTTGGTAACGAACTAGGTGGTGTAATAAGTTGCCGCAGATAATTCAAGTGAACTGTTAGCAACGATTAGCAATTGAAGGGAAAGGAAATGGAAGGACAGTGGGAATTAATATTCTTTACCAAGCCGGGAAGATCTCCGTAAACATATTTCGTTCTCCCTTTTATTTCAATACCTGAGAATTCCTGTAAGTCGAAACGTTGTTCTTTTAACTGCTGGCGAATGGATTCATCGAATAATTTTATTTTTCCATTGCAGATCACTAAAAGAATATCCTCTGGACCAATTTCAAAAAATGCGTTTTTCGCATCGGCAGATTTTTTCTTTGCAACTACCAGATTCGCATCATTCCCTTCTTTTATCCCGTGATTTTTAATGCGCCATACCTCTGCGGCATTTAAATTCAGCATAGCGAGGAGTTCATCTTTGTTTGCCATACCAGTATCGAGGGCCTTGCGTAAATGCTTCCAGATGCTCCAGTTTGCTGACAGTGTTGAATCAGTTCCAAAAAGCATTTTTACTTTTCTCTTCAAATCAGCTACAGGCGCCGTTTTTTTGAACATAAATAAATTGGAATCCGGACACCAGATCAGCGCTTTAAATTTCTTAGCCTGTTTTTCATTCATAGCAACACCGTGCACGCCTATAAGTTTTTTTCCGAGGTAGTTCCACTTCAACAGGGTGTCAATGTCACGCGAAGACCACTCGTCAATACCTTCACCAATGTGAAAAACATAAGGCCATTTCCAGTTGAAAGGGTCATTAAGTTTGTATTTCCATTGTCTTTGCATCACTACTGAATGCAAGGAGTGACAATTCTTAAAAATATTTATTAATGGATCTTTTATATCAATGGTCTCGTTGTGATTCACCACGTGCGTGATTCCATTCAACAAATTTTTATACAGACCCCATTGCGTACTCAGGTGCTCGGGAACTTTTCTTATCGCATCAATTTCCGGTTGCCACCTTGCAGTAAGCTCCCTCGCCCACTCCACATAGTTATTGCACTTGCCCGTATCAAACTGTGGCAATAAATTGTAGTCGAGGTGATCGTGAGAATTTATCAGTCCAGGAAAAGTCAGTGTATTGTCTAGTATGAGTTTGATCGCATTCGGGGGAACATCAGAAATCTTAAAAGTAATTTTCCCTTTGGAGATTCCCACTGTACTATTCGTATCACAAAGTATGCAAGTATTTTTTAACAAAATCATGCTTTTGTAAAATGTAATCCGTAAATAAGTTTTGTGCCTTTGAACTTTTCGTAGGTAGTTAATGCGTTTTGATCCGCGTAATAATCTCTCAGGCTTTCATCAATACTTTTTTCACTAAACCCTGTCTCTTTCCAATTCATCTGCGCGGCTAGTGCTCTCACTTTTCCAAGTGTGTGGACAAAATTAACTACTGCAATAGTTTTATTGTTGTGTTTAAAAGTCCGACCACCGCCCATTTGCAGAACTGCGGGGTGATATTCTGTGATAATTATCTCTCCACCTTTTTTCAGAATGCGATGCCATTCACGAAATGCTGTTTCAATATCTTTTATGTAACCAATCGTCAGGTTCGAAACAATTGTATCGGCAGATAAATCCTTCACCTCTTTCATTTTACTCCCAATTGCCAAATGCGTTTCGGCTGTTGGAAATTTTCCCAACAAAACCTCCAGCATTTTTTTAGAGCTATCTACACCAATAACCTTCTGCACACCATGGTCAAACAATTTATTCCAATGCCGTCCTGTGCCGCAACCGAGGTCCACTACACTTTTACCTTTCAGATCTGCCCTGCTTAACATTTTGTCCAAGAGCTGCTCATCGAGCTCCATTAAAAGATTTCCTTTCTGCTTGTCGTAAGTTGCTGCAAGAAGATTGTAGGCTGCCACAGGATGTTTTGTGTACAACAAATTCTTTATTTTCGTTTTAATTTTATCCAGCAAAATCATACGGTTAAGATACAAAATAATCCAATACCTGTTTTTTAGCACTGCACAAAACAGACAAGTCATTCAACTAATTTATATTGATCTCCGATAATTGTATGAACACAACGTTCCCACTAACACTCTGCATAATCGTTGAATCGCTTGGCTATCGGATCTTTGGCTAATAACTATAAAATCGCCAGCACTTTGTAATCGAAATTATTTACGCGAACGGATTCATCTAATTTTAAACCTATCAAGGCTTTGCCTAAAGGAGAGGTTGGCGATATCACATAAATGGTTTTACTTTCAAACTCTACTTTTCCCAATGGAATAATAATAAAAAAAATGCCTTTATCGGTATAAACCAGGTTTTGACTGGAGATGGTTTCTGTTGCTCTTTCAGTATCCAGCTTCTGGAGTAATTCGTGTTGACTTTTAAACTCGTCCATTTGCCACGACAATTTTTCATGTTCCGATTGCATTTTTGCCCTCGCGGTTTCGTGCTTGTCACCGGCCGAACTTTTGGTCTCATTTTCCATGGAGCCGCTGATCTCGTCCATTGAAAAAGCAATGAGTTCAATCTTCCTGCGCACAGTAGCTTTGCAATGGTCGAGGAATTTTTCTTTAAAAAGGTCCATAGTTTCGTTCTCTAAAGATAAGCACAATAGTACTGAAAAGTTTGTTCTTAAAACTAATTAACAGCAGAACTCTGGTATTAACAATTCGACGCGTTCTGTTAAAAAGTCTACTAAACAAAACCTTCGGGATAGTGTATCTTACAGACCCTATTTATGAGCAAGACGACGGAAGTAAAAGAAACCCCTTTAATGAAACAGTACAATACCATCAAGGCGAAATATCCTGATGCGATTTTATTATTCAGGGTGGGAGATTTTTACGAAACATTTGGAGAGGATGCAGTAAAAGCATCAAAAATACTTGGAATTACGTTAACCAAGCGGGCGAACGGCTCTGCATCGCATATTGAGCTGGCAGGATTTCCGCACCACTCGGTAGATACTTATTTACCAAAATTAGTGCGAGCAGGTTACCGCGTTGCCATCTGCGACCAGCTGGAAGATCCCAAAATGGTGAAAGGCATTGTAAAAAGAGGTATTACCGAACTTGTTACGCCGGGCGTTAGTTTTAATGATAAAATTTTAAATCATCAACAAAATAATTTTCTTGGATCTCTGCACTTAGAAAAAGATCAGGCTGGCCTCGCGCTCTGCGACGTATCTACCGGCGAATTTCTTGTCGCTCAAGGTTCTCTTGATTACATTGAAAAACTCATTCAGAATTTTAAACCGAATGAACTTTTATTTGAGAAGTCAAAAAAGAACGAACTCCATGAGCTTATCGGCGACCGCTTTTATTGCTTCGGACTCGATGACTGGGCTTTCACTTACGACTACGGTTACGAAAGTCTCACCAAACAATTTGATACACTTTCACTCAAAGGTTTTGGCATTGAAGACCAGCACACGGCTATTAAGGCTTGTGGCGCTATTCTGCATTATCTTAGCGAAACGAAACACGATAAACTTAAACACATCAACCGTGTCAGTCGCATTGAAGAAGACAATTACGTTTGGCTGGATAAATTTACCATTCGCAATTTAGAACTTTATGGAAGCAATCACGAGAACGGAAAAAGTCTGATCGATGTGATCGACAAAACGGTAAGCCCCATGGGTTCGCGTTTATTAAAACGTTGGCTGGCTTTACCGCTTAAAAACATTAATGCTATTAACGAGCGCTTGAATGCCGTTGAATTTTTCACCAACGAACAAGAACAGCGAAGTGACCTGATCTCTTGCATGAAAGAAATTGGCGACCTTGAACGTTTGATCTCAAAAGTGGCTGCATTTAAGGTGAGTCCGCGTGAACTCGTTCATTTAAAAAGATCTTTAAGCGTTATCGCAGAGATCAAGGAAAAAATTAAAGCTTCCTCCAACCCTAGCCTTCAAAAAATAGCAGACCAACTGAACCCTTGCCAGGTGATGTTTGAAAGGCTTGACAACGAACTGAATGAAGAAGCACCTGTGAGTGTTTTAAAAGGAAATGTGATCGCTAAAGGCATTCATGCAGAGCTGGATGAGTTGCGTAACATTGCGTTTAACGGCAAAGATTATTTGTTGCAAATTCAACAACGCGAAGTAGAGAAAACAGGAATTTCATCTTTAAAAGTGGCTTTTAATTCTGTGTTCGGCTATTATCTGGAAGTAACGCATCTGCACAAGGATAAAGTACCAACAGAATGGGTCCGCAAACAAACACTCACCAATGCAGAGCGTTACATTACACCTGAACTAAAAGTTTACGAAGAAAAAATATTAGGTGCTGAAGAAAAAATAATGTCCATAGAAGTACAACTATTTGAAAACCTGGTGCGTGATCTTGCCGACTACATTGCCCCTATTCAACTCAATGCAAATTTACTCGCGCGACTGGATGTGTTTTGCGGCTTCGCCATTTTAGCTTCCGATAATAATTATAACCGTCCAAATTTTACAGAAGGGTTTGCAATTGACATTGTAGATGGCAGACATCCTGTGATTGAAAAACAATTAGCTGTAGGACTTGAATACGTAACCAACTCCGTGTACTTAGACAATGAGAATACACAGATCATGATGATCACCGGCCCGAACATGAGTGGTAAATCTGCTTTGTTACGTCAGACTGCATTAATTGTTTTGCTTGCGCAGATTGGCTCTTACGTCCCTGCAAAAGAGGCAAACCTCAGCATCATAGATAAGATTTTTACCCGTGTGGGCGCTACCGATAACATCAGTTCCGGCGAATCTACTTTTATGGTGGAGATGAATGAAACGGCGAGCATCTTAAATAATTTAAGTGACCGAAGCTTAGTGCTGTTGGATGAAATTGGTCGTGGCACTTCTACTTACGATGGAATTTCCATTGCCTGGAGCATTGCAGAATTCATGCACAACCAGCCGGTGAACCGCGCTAAGACTTTGTTTGCAACCCACTACCATGAGTTGAATGACATGAGTAGTCTTTTTCCGCGCATCAAAAATTTTAATGTTTCGGTAAAAGAAAGTGGAAATAAAATTATCTTTTTACGCAAGCTGGCAGAAGGCGGAAGCGAACACAGTTTCGGAATTCACGTAGCGCGGATGGCGGGGATGCCTAATTATGTGGTTGATCGCGCTAACGTGATCTTAAAGAAATTGGAGAAGGAACATGAGTTTGAAGTAGACGGCACGGCAGATCTTGTGATCAATGGCACGGCGAAAATCCCTTCCAAAGATAAAAACGAAATGCAGCTGAGTTTTTTCCAGTTGAATGATCCCTTGTTGCAACAGATCAAAGAAGACATTTTGAAAATTGATATCAATACCTTAACGCCGGTGGAAGCCTTGCTGAAGCTGAACGAGATTAAGAAACTGGTGGGTGGGTAAAATCTTTCCTTAACAATACAAAAAGTCGCAGTTTACTTCCTTAATGCTACTTTTCTTAATTATCAATTTTATATTATATTCGCATATCTGACGTAAATAGGCATGAACAAAGCGAAATATTTCTTCCTCTTCTTAGTTTATTTCTCACTTGACAATTTAGCACAGGTAAATATTCCTGAATTGCAAAAATTCAGTGATGTTCTTCTCTTCAATCCAAAAGACACAAGCTGTTTTAATGTGAGTGGTGAATGGACTGGAGAAGAAATTCAGTATGATCCCACTGAAAGTTTTATAAAGGTGAAATTTAAAGTTGTATTTCAATTAAGCCAGGAAGGCAACCGCGTTTACGGCACTTCCTTTATTCAGGACAAATTCAGGAGAAGTCACGGTGACATGAAAATTCGTGGAATGGTAATCGGCAACAAGCTTCATTTTGAAGAGTACGAAATAATTGACGAAAAGTTTTTTGAAAAAGGAGTAGTATGGTGTTTACGTTCTGGTGAAATGGCACTTAAACAAGAAGGAAATAAGCTACGTCTTGAAGGCCTTGATTATAGCGGTTACGCATCAGATAATTACACCAAGTGTACAGATTATGTTAAGATGAGTGTATCCAAATCTATTGAAATTGAAAAGCAGGAAAAAAAACCTAATGAATTAAGAAATAAGATAGTCGTAAATAAAATGGACATTGTTGTTTTTCCTAATCCATGCGCCGGAGAAGCTACTCTTTCTTACGATCTCTCAAAAAGCTCGCAGATACAAATTGAAATCTTCAGCCTTTCGGGGGCAAAAATGGAAACAATATTAAATTCATTTCAGGAAAGCGGCAGCCACAAAATCCCGATTCATTTATCGTCGTACGTTGCGGGAGTTTATCTCGTGAGATTTTTGGGGGAAAATTTCACAAGTACAAAACAAGTTGTAAAAACAAATTGATGACGAACTTCTTAGGGAGATATCTTCTAGTCCTTTCCTTTCTCCTTGGCACCCTTGGCAATGCGCAAAATTTGTCCCGGCGCGACAGAATGACCATTGAGACCAACATTCGCCTGATCAAAATGACCAGTGATCCTACAAAAATGTTGTTTCTAATCGGGCAAATCCTGAAACTAGATTCATCCAACACCGATGCCATTGCTTACCGGGCATTTGCGCATACGTATAATAAAGACACGAGTTCGGCTTTAAAAGATTATGATTTTTATATGAGGAAGAAACCTTCATCCAGCTTTTGTCTTTACAGAGGCTGGCTGAAAACGCAACTGCGTGATACCAGCGCGGCTGTGAAGGATTTTGATAAGGCCTTGCTGCTTTCAGGAAATGATCCGGTAATATTTAGAAAAATTGAAGGGACATTAAAAATAAATAAACTTACAGTCTCCTACTGCGAAAACATTCTGAAATTTCACCCTAATACTATTTTAGCTTACGAGGTTTTAGGTATGGTCAGAGAAAAAGAAAAAGACTTTACGGGAGCATTCAAAAATTATGAGATCGCTGTAAAATTATTAGATGCCGACCCTTTCAGCGACAGGATAGAACATTGGTGGATTTTTGAATTGAAAGCCGGTGCAGATTACGAATTAAAACATTCTGCGCAGGCAGCTGAAGCAATAAGTGAGTCCATTCTACTCAAACCTGAAAACCGTCCTTATTCTTACAGGGAACGTCTGAAATACTATGCAGCATCGGGTGAGCAGAGAAAGTCCTGCGACGACACGGCCTTACTTCAGGAAATTGATTCAACGTATAACACTTTTTTCAAAGTCAAATGCGACAACCTTCCAGTAAAAAACAAGACTGAAGTTCCCTGGAGAGCGCACGTAAAAGCCGGTGATTATTATTTGAAAGGTTATGCATCGAAAGGAAACGACAGTACGAAGATCAAAGAAGCGATTTATTATTATTCGAAAGCACTGGAAATAGATCCTGACCATTTACCTGCACTCGCCGGCCGTGCATCCTATTACATGCTTCTTAAAAAGTTTGACAAGGCCTTATCTGATCTGGACAGGATCCTAAAAATAAATCCGAAATGTGCGTCGGCACATCATTACAGGGCAACCGTCAACAGATCGCTTAATAAGTATGCCGAGGCGGTAAAAGATGCAGGGAACGCCATCCGATATGATTCTACCAATGTTAGCTATTGGGTTCATCGCGCCGCCATACAAAGCGACATCGGTGATGCAGTCAAAGCTATTGCTGACCTTTCAAAAAGTATCAAACTGAACAGTTATCATGCCCCTGCTTATTTTGAAAGAGGTATCCTCGAGCTTTATGCAAAAAAAGATTATTCTGCTGCCTTAAAAGATTTTTTGAAAGCTATTGAGATCCAAGAGAATCAACCTCTCGAAAAGAAAGATGATTATTATTATTCATTTTGCGCAGAAGCTTATGATAAACTACAGATGTACAATGAAGCGCTTACGGCAATGGACAAAGCTATTGCGATAGAACCCCGCAGCAGCTACCATTATTATTACTCAGGAGAAATTAAAGCACGCATGAAAGATATGACTGGCGCTTGTGAAGACTGGCACACGTCCGAAAAAATGGGTTACGAAAAGGCTGAGGAATTAATATTATATAATTGTAAATAAAAAGTTATTTCTCAGTATTCTCCAACGTAGGTTTCAATTATCACACTCTTTATTATAGACAATTCTAAAATAAGCGTCTTAATAATGCGTTGTTATAAGGACTTCTTTAATGGAAAAATCGTTCCGCATTCAAATTAAAAATCCCTGCACGCAGAATTTAGATGCTATGCCACTGGTGCATGGCGGACTCTACTGTAGCCAGTGCACAAAAGTGGTTACTGATTTTACAAAAATGTCGGATGAAGAACTCATTCGGATACTCAGTAGAAAAACTTCCGGCGAGACTTGCGGAACATTTAATGAGGGCCAGTGAGAAAAAATTTACCTCTTTAGCACAAATTCGCGGCAAAGTTCGCATCACAGCTTTAAGTTGCTACTCGCAGGGCTTTTGACACTGCCTTTATCTTCTGACGCACAGACGCCTGTTATTCATAAACCAGTTGTTTCCAAAACGGCAGACAATAAGCCTTCGTTAAAAATACCTGCCCATACAAGATTCATTAAAAGGAAAGTAATAAACAGGGCGACCCGAGTTGGCATCACCGCCACAATTAAGTTGTACGCAGGTAATTCGGAGAAAAAACTTATCTCTACAATTTCTACTGACAGTGTTGGGCGTTATGAGCTCCAGTTGCCTGACACAGGAATGAGCAGATTTTTCAGGATCGTTTATTGTTCTTCCGACATTTATCTTGAACGCACACTTGTGGTTGACAGAGACAAAACGCCTTCCTTTTTAACGGTAAGCTTACTAAAATTGGAAGTTGTTGAAATTGTGGCAACAACCCTCGACACTACTAATAACATTTATATCAGACACTTTGTTCCCTTTTTCGAACATCAAGAGAGAACTCATAGTGGCACAGCTCTAATATTTGTTCCCGAAAAAAAGCCACTCCACAAACGCGCCTGGAATAAACTCAGATATCCTTTCAGGAAAATTTTTCGAAAAATCTGGTGATTTCAGATGCTTAGGAATTAATTTCTCCCGCTACGACTTATTGGTCAGATTTTACTGAAATCATCACCCTACTACATATCTAAACGATTGGTGACCTTAAACCCAACTAACAAGCCAATTCCCGCCATCAAAAAAATAGTTCCGGGATAAGCAACATCTTCAATTACGTTTAACTGATAATGTAAAAAGGATGCGATAAAAATACCAAGACCAATGCCGATCATAATCAAAGCTGCATTTAGAAATAGAATTTTCCAGATTGGAGCTGTCTGTGTCTTTCCTTTTAAAAAAATACTGGCATCTGCTCCCTTTTCAATCAAGGCAAGGCGTTCCCTGTTCCTGGTTAAATAATGCAAATAAGCTATTCCAAAAATCGTTCCGAAAATAACCGCTACTATAATAACTTGTGGTCCCATACTAATTTGTTTTTAAATGTTTAAATTTATTCTATCTGTACCTTATGACGACATTTTCCTGAAGGTGGTTACAGGATTCTAAAATAAAAAAGAACGAATTTTGTAACCCTTTAGTTTATCCGTCGTCTAACACTGTATAAGGAATGAGCAAATACGACGAGTCAGCGGTAATAAATAGCATTAAAAAAGGTGATCAAAAGGCCTTTGCTATACTAGTGGGTCAGTATAAGAGTTTGGTTTTTACACTTGCATATAGAATGCTACAGAATAGAGAAGAGGCAGAAGAAGTTGCGCAGGACATATTTATTAAAGTATTTTATTCGATTCATCGATTTAATGGTGATTCTAAATTTTCGACCTGGTTGTATCGGGTATCTTATAATACTTGTTTAGACAGAATTAAAAAGCTTAAAAGAGGGCTACGCACCGAAAGTATAAATGAGTTTACTGAGTTGCAGATGTTACAAATGGAATCTGCTTTAGACCAAATAGAACAAAACGAACGGAAAACTCTGATCACTGAAAGTCTGGCTTTGCTGCCAGGAGAGGAAAGTTTTATCATGGTCTTATATTATTTGGAGGAATTAAGCTTAGAAGAAATTTCGCAAATCGTTAATTTGAATACGAATCATCTAAAAATTAAATTATATCGGGCGCGAAAAAAAATGGCAACTATCCTAAAAGGGAAATTACAAACACAAATTACAACGGAGCATGGAAACAAATGATGACAAAAAACTAGACCAATTAATCGGAAAGTATATCCGCTTAACTTCGTTAGATTCGCCCTCACAAGGCTTTGAGGAACGTATTATGCAAAAACTTCGCACTGCGAAAATTCTGAATAAAACACCTTACAAACCGCTAATTTCCAAATTCACCTGGTCACTTCTTGTTTTGACGTTTTTAACTCTAGTAACATATGTAATGGTCACATCAGAAGGTGAGAACTACCTCTGGCTTAAAAACATCAATTATGAACCTGTTTTTGTAGGTAGTTTTTTCAAGTCATTTGATCAATTAAAATTCAGTTCAATTACTTTTTATAGTTTGATTTGCTTTTGCATCGTTCTTGCCATACAGCTTCCTGTCTTAAAACATTATTTTGATAAACAGTTGAAATACTAATGGAGACAAACTAAAGTAGTATAAAAACAAAAAGCTAATAGCCGCGTCAATCCCTTTCTGCCAAAGCCTTTAATGTATCCAAGTCTTTTAGCCAGGCATCTACAAAGTAGTCGCACATGTTTTGGTCCATACCTTTTGCCTCGAGTTCTATATGCAGTTCTGTTTTGCCGTTTACAGTTTTGAGTATGTAATTTTCAAGAGCACCCCGCCAAAACTTCGTTTTCAGGAAGATCGAACACTTCCACCTTTTACAACAGCGCCAACATGTTTTATGGACATGTATTCGTTAGGAATGTTTTGGGAGATCACCGAAGTCATATCATCGTTTTTGACATCGAGAAAAAGAACCTTGCCGCCCTTTTTCCAGTCGGTATCGGCCCAGAAACCAAGGCTAAAGACAGCAGTTCATTCTCTATAATTTTCGTCTTCAAATAAGGAGTTCCATACTTTTTCGCGTGTTGCGTTGATAGCAGTTTTGAATTTTAGATTTTCCATAATTTTTGATTTGCTCTTAGCCAAAATTGCAGCAATTTTCAGGCCGTTCAAAGTGTCGGAGTGCCTTTGAAGCTGTGCACATGCGACAAAATAGTCTCTAAAATGTTAGTTTTTATCTAAAAAAGTTTTGCGAAACAAAAAAAATAAGTAAATTTGCATCCCGATCTAAAGAAAGCAGCAATACTGGATTTAGATTGACCAAATCAGACTTTGTGAAAGCTCAGAATGATAATGCGAAAGTAGCTCAGTTGGTAGAGCGTAACCTTGCCAAGGTTAAGGTCGCGGGTTCGAGACCCGTCTTTCGCTCGAAAAATTAAAAAAACCCCTCTCCACAAGAGAGGGTCTTTTTTTAAGGTTCTTTTACAATCGAAAAGCGGTTCTCCCGATAGGTATCGGCACCGTGCGGACTACTAACCGTAACAAAATGCCCCCGTGGTGGAATTGGTAGACACGCAGGACTTAAAATCCTGTGACTTCACGGTCGTACCGGTTCAATTCCGGTCGGGGGTACTAAGCCGGACTTCTCTTCAAAATTCAGAGAAGCCCGGTTTTTTTTTTGCGCCAGACCCTTTGACAGATCAGCGATGTGGCTGAATACGGAATTAACTTCTGTGGTTCGATAATGGTCAATTTTCGCATCATAACCCAAACCGGCAGGAAACAGTGTGTTTTGAAACATCTGCTTTTGATGGAAATCACCTGCATCCCACACTATTCCTAAGTTACAGGCTAATTTACACGTATAATTTACCAGCTCTTTCGGGTTCGATAAGTGTTCTTCTAATTTGGCCAGTTTTTCAGAAATGGCTTTAATCTTCTTTTCCATTTCTTCTCCAAACTCAGTATACACATCTAAACTTACCTGTCCTAAAGCATGTCTTTTACGAAGGGTTTTAAACTCTTCTTCCGATGCATTTAATTGCAAGGAGAGCCCTGTCTTTTCGCTCGTGTTGGTTTCGGTTAGGTTATCCCACGTGTAACCTAATTGAACTTTGATAGGCTCCATATACACTTTGTTTACCTCGTAGTTGGATAAAAGATCGCAAAACTTAGCGTGCATAATCTTCACACTTCGGTTTACTTTGATGCCTACCTTATTTACTTTGTAGTAATAAAGCTTTTTCTTTTTGACAAGGTAACCCGTAAAAGGAACTCCCGTGTCCGCATCTTTCAAAAAGATCTTCAGCGGCAGGTTGTCGTTTACAGGATTGCATTTAAAGCCTTCTGTTTTTTGGAGTGCATTGACCCTGAAAAATAATTCCTCGCTGATCAATCCCGGTTGTTTGCCTTTTGCTACTTCTCCATTTAGTAAGTTGTGCGAGAGATAGCCGCAGTAAAATGGATTTCTGAAAGTTTCCGTTAAAGTTTGCTTAGCAATTTTCAAACCGTAGGCTCCCAGCTTTTCGACAATAAGATCGTAGGTCATACCATTCGCTCGCCACTCAAAGGCTTGCCGCATCAGCTCACCTTGCTCATTGATAATGATGGTTTGCTTTTCAGTTCCTTTTACATACGAATACCCCTTTGGTGCAACCCCTATCCACTCGCCTCTTAGCAATTTTTCGCGCATGCCGTCAATGGTTTTCTGCCTGCGCAAGTCATTGTCGTACTTGCTGAAAATAAACTGGATGTTTTGCTGCAAAGCTCCTGCATGTGAGTTGGTATCAATGGGCTGAGTGACCGCTAAAATGTTTACACCCGTTTTTTTTAATTCACCTGCAATGTAAATAGCGCTATCTCCTGTTCTGCTAAACCTGTCAAGGCTATAAACAAGGATGTAAGTTATTTCCTCCTTACTTGCCTTTACAAATTTGAGCATGCGGTTAAACTCTTTTCGCTCATCGCTTTTCGCACTTTCATAAGTGCCGCCGAAAAAACCTTTGATGTGGAACTTGTTTTTAATGGCATACTCCTCACAATATTTTTTCTGCCACTCTAAGCTTTGATTGGTATCCATTTGCTCCTTTGAGCTTACGCGGGTGTATATTACACAATTTAATATTCCGGCAATAATTGTTTCTGCCTGCTTGCCTTTGGCAAATTTGTTAGCAGCAGGCCGTTGTTGATGTTCTGTTTCATGATCTTCTAATTTTAAATGTTTTACATTTTCATACTTCTCTTTCATGAACAGTTCGTAGAATAGAATGGAAAGCGCCTCTATTGTTTTAAGGGCTTCTTCCGCTTCTTCTTCAGTAAAATTCTCAAAGCCCGGAAAATTCCTTAGCTCATCTATGCCCAGTTTTTTGTGCTTTTTCATTTTTCACCTCCCAGCATTTCAAAGAACTCTTGTGCTTAAAAACCTTTTTGAATCAGGTTTATAGTCTAAGACAATCAAATCTTTTCACACACAAAAGTTCTTTTACTAACATCCTGAAATTACCATAAATCTTGGGGTTTGGGATGTACTATGCATTTTTAATATTAGTTATTTGGTTAATTATTGATTTTGTTTTTTTCTATTTATATGAAAATTCCAGCTGGCTGAATTTCTTCTTTGAGATGTATTGCGCCAGTTCATATCGCGTAGTTATCAGCTGTATTTTATCTTCTTTATCCAGCCTGAATTTGATCTCGTCTATTTTCTGAATTTTTAAACACACCTGTTTCAGCTTGTCGCGTAATAGTGGAATGTCGTCGGTATAAGGGAAAATAGTTGGCAGACTATTATAATGTACAGAGCGCGTGATGTGTGTGAAAGCATTACAGATTTCCATAAGGTCGACCACTTTCGCATATTTGGCTTCTGACAAAACAAGCAGGCATTCGATAAGGCACCGCAGCCGTTGACCAACCCAATAAGCAGATACATCCATCTTGATATTTATACAATTGTTAAGCGCTCCCTGGTTATAGCAATTGTCTGTTTGTTCCCTTATCGCATCTACAAAAGCACAGTCTGCGGGGATATAGTTCTCCTCCACCTTTTTGGGCTTGAGAAGTTCTGCTTCTTTGGGCGCTTCTATCATCAGGTAGCTGTCAGTTGCTTGCCGTTCCATTTCAGGTAATTCCTCAAGCTTTGGAACTGCTATGTGTAACTTGTCGCCTATTTCAATTACCTGTGTTTTAATCGTTCTAATTTTTTCCATCTTTCGCTCCATGTATGCCATTTGGCGGCAAGACCGTGAGCAGTAAACAGAATCGATTCGCTTCACGGCAAATGTTTCGTGGCAGTATTTACATTCTTTTTCCATTAGTGTTCCCTCCAGTTTATATCTTCGCTATTACTCCAACGGTACTCGCGGTACTCTTCCAAAATATTTTGGATGTTCTGTAGAATGCGTTGTTGCTTTAATGTGCCGTTATCGAAAAACACAGCTACCACAACTATGCTACGACTTTCAATCACTTGTGTGATCTCATGTTTTAGGCTTTCTTTTACGATGATGCCCAAAATGTCTAACAATACATCAGCTGGTACTTTCAGGATTTCTTCGGTTGTGTTTCTCGGTTTCATTACATTATAGTTTTATGCGAACGTTCTTGTTATATTTGGGTACGGGTGTTGGTTTTCGTCTTACCTGGAATAAGTCGTTGTCTTCCTCCTCGTTGTCTTCGTCTTCTTCCTCGTCGTTTTTTGATTGCATAAAGCGTTTTTGTTTGTCGCGACTTTTCAACAATTCTTCAAGCTCATCTATACGCTTTCCCTGTTCAGTAATTAGCCTGCTTTGCAATTCCATTTTTTCCTGCAAGGGCTTAATAAACATCATGTATTCTGCACCCATAGTGCCAAGGCCAGTAAGCAAATGCATTACCCATTCGGGAATGTTTCCACCAACTGGCGGTGTCGGATTATTTTCTTTAGTCGTTTCCATTGTTATGTTCTTTTTTAGGTTGTGGATTGATACTTTCCAAATTCAATGATTTTTTAAACTCGTGTTTTTTGCCCAGCTCCCCCAGGATTCGCTCTGAATCATCCTGAATCTTTGTTAATGCGGCTTTGAGCAGGGGAATAAAAAGAGCTGCTGCTTCATCAAAAAAATTCGTCAGTCTTACTATGTCGTTGATAATACTTTGCTGGCTTTCTTTGTACGTTACCAGTAGAATGGTTCTACCATCCTGATCAGTGGCCAGTGCCTTATGTTCAATGCCATTACCCTTTAATACATTTAAAACGACCTCCAGGGTAACTACACTTGCGCTTAATACTCCTGTTTTTGTTGTTGTTTCTGTTTCGCCTGATGCGATGTTGTTTACTGTTTCCATGATTTGTTTTTTTAAAATTGTTGCTATTCCTGACATTTGTCGGGTCGCCCGAAAACGGCCCACAAATCAAAGGTAGTAGCAGGTTGAGGGTTGGGGTCACCCCACAGGTATACCCAAATTAATTGCAGATGGTTAAATAGCCTGAAAACAAAGGAGATTTATTTTAGAACCTGGTAGGTACAACTTTAATATTCACGTTTAAGCTCTAAACTTGCCTGGAAAATATTGACGGATAAAAAATAAAGATTGACGGATAAATTAATCCAAAAACGAAAAGATTGACGGGTAAATAAAAAATACTGTCGCTTAAATCAGGATTATTGTCGGGTAATAAACGGGGATGATTGCGGAGGTATTTAATTCCGATTGATTACAGTTTGATTCGCTAAGTTTACTGCGCCAACATTACTTAATTCGTAGTACTTTCTAAGTACCAAGCTCTTTAGTTTCGGTTTCAATTTCTTTTTCAATCATGTCAACTGCTTTTTGCATATCCAAGGCTTCGAAAAATGGTTTGATGTACTGTAAATCCTGAATAAGCTGCTTGCCTTTATTGTAGTTGGGAAGCTTTTTATACTTTTTCTTTTGATCTTTCAGTAAAGTTGTGCTTGACTGCAAACATGATGAGATCGGCAAGTGATTTTGTTTTCGTTTTCCTATACAGACTTGTTTTGTAGCGTTCGATAGTACGTTCTGTAACCTCCAAGTCGCTGGCAATTTGCTTGGTTAGTTTGCCAGCACAAACATACCAAAGTATGCGAATTTCCTTTTCAGACAAATGCATATTTATATCGATAGTGGATTCTCCTTTAAATTGGAGGCACTCGCTGCTCGTTGGAATATTTTTGTCGATGTAGTAGCCACCTGAGTTTACAATTTTTATGGCGTCTAAAACGCATGAATACTCTGCGTTCATGTGAATAAATCCACGGGCGCCAATTGCAGTTAAATCATTGATCGACATCGTGGTGATGTAGTCACTTAATATGATCACGCCAACAGTAGAATACTGGCGAGAAATTTTGGTCAACATCTCTTGTTCCGACATAACGTTGTTGTGCAAATCAATTAGCGCAATGTCTGGAACTTTCCTATTCATCAGGTTTAACAGTTCATTCTCGTTCGCTGCCCCGCCTATGAAATCAAAATCCGGTTCTTTGGAAAGCAGGCTTTCGAGCGCCTGACGAAACAAGCCATAACTTTCGACAAAGATGATGCTAATTTTTTTACTCATGCAGTTTGGGTTTTTGGGTACGTATCCCAAACCTATAAAAAAATTTTACAGTTACAATGGCCAGAATAAAAAAATTAGAAACTTAGCAATTGAGCTGCAAGACTCCGCCAAATAAATTGCTCAAGTAGGATTGTTAATTTTAATCGGATTCCTCGATGTCAGGAACCCGACATTATCCGGATTAAAAGTGATATTAAACTTCGTATATTTGTTAGTACAACTATATTTGATCATTGTACTCATGAAACATACATTTATATTAGCCATTGCACTTTTGATTGCGGTAAATACAACAGCCAAAATAGCGCAGGATTTAGCACGCAATATCCCACAGCAACCCGCGAAACTCAGTTTCACTGAAAATAAGGGACAGATTCACGACCAAAACAATATATCGCGTCCTGACGTATTGTTTGGTGTGATGGCCGGCAACATGGCCGTTCACATCAAAAATAACGGTGTCAGCTACCAGTTGTATAAAATAAATTCCTACAAGGAAATCGAGGATCCCCGCACAACAAAAAAACATTCTGAAATTGATAACCAAACTATTTATCGTATTGACCTCACTTGGCTCAATTCAAATCCCGGGGTTAAGGCGGAACATGACGTAACACTGCCTGGTTATTGCAATTATTACCCTGAGAGCTGCAGAGAAGGCGCTTTAAATGTTAAAAGTTACGCGGGTGTTACGCTGAAAAACCTATACAAAGGAATAGATGTTCATTATTATGAAAAAAACGGTGATTTAAAGCATGACTACATCGTGGCACCGCACGCTGATTACAAACAGATCAAGTTGAAGGTAGATGGTGCGCAAGTGAGCCTAAGCAAAGATGGTTCGCTTTTACTCACTACACCTCTGGGACAGGTGTACGAAGGCGCTCCCGTTGTATTTCAGAACGGTAAACAGCTAGCAGCAAGTTGGCGTTTGTCAGAAAACGTTCTGAGCTTTGAAATCAAAAACTACGATCCGGATTATGAACTCTTGATAGACCCGGTAACCCGCGTTTGGGGAACTTACTATGGCGGATTGGGTGACGACAAGGCCTACTCCACTGCCACCGGTGCAAACGGGGATGTTTATTTATCGGGATTTGCAAGTCTTGCCTCAGGGACAATTCTCGCCACACAGGGCAGTTACCAAACAACATTTAATTCAACGGGCGATGCGTTACTCGCAAAATTTACAGCCAATGGCACCAGGATCTGGGCAACCTATTTTGGCGGAGATGGAGGCGAAATTGCAATAAGCTGTGATGTTGACCAGCAGGGCAACGTCATTATCGGTGGCACCACCGCTTCTAATATGGGCATGACAACTTTGGGCAGCCACCAACCAATAAACAATGGCGGGAGTGATGCATTCGTTGCCAAATTCAGCAGCAGCGGCGCACTGTTGTGGGGTACATTCTATGGTGGCCCGGCAAATGACTTCGGATATAGTTGCGCCTTCGATCCTTCAGGGAATGTTTATTTGATGGGTACTACCGCCGGTAGTAACGGAACCGAGATTGCAACAAACGGCAGTCATCAGCAAAACTATGGTGGCGGAAGCAACGACGGTTTCCTGGTGAAGTTTAATGCCGCAGGTGTGAGGCAATGGGGCACTTATTATGGCGGATCTTCGTCCGAGCTTTCTTTAGGGTGCTGCATAGACCCGTCGGGTAACGTTTATATTACAGGTTCATCTGGTTCATCTGTCGGTACAATCATTGCAACAGCGGCAAGCCATCAATCCACATTTGGCGGAGGCGGCACAGATGCTTATTTGGCGAAATTCAGCGCAAACGGCGTAAGGCAGTGGGCAACCTATTATGGTGGTACCGGAAATGAAGCTGGTATAGCCTGTGCAAACGATGCTTCTGGAAACGTTTACGTTACAGGCAACACCAATTCAAATAACGGAACTACGATTGCAACCGGCAGTTCTTTCCAACCGGCCTTAGGTGGCATGACTGACGCATTTTTGGTAAAGTTTGATGCCAGTGGTGTACGGCAATGGGGCACTTATTACGGGGGGACAACAACCGAAAATTCAAGAAGTATTGTACTTGATGGTTCAGGTAACAGTTACATAGCTGGTTTTACTGATTCAAATTTGGGTACGGCAATGGCCAGTGCCGGAAGTCATCAGCCAATCTATGGGGGCGGCACAAACGACGCATTCGTGGCAAAGTTCAACAACAATGGCATCAGGCAATGGGGTACGTATTATGGAGGTCCGGGTGACGACAGAGGATATTGCTGTACCCTGGATCCCAGCGGAGCATTGTATGTTTGCGGTTATACTGATACGGGCGCAGGTTCTGGCATTGCGACAAATAACAGTTATCAGCAAACTAACGGAGGCGGACTAGCCGATGCGTTTCTTGTAAAGTTCGATGTATGCGAAGCTGCAGCCCTGCAGCCCGCTTCAATCAGCGGTCCTGCTTCAATCTGTTCCGGCGTAGCGGCTTCCTACAGCACCGCAACATCCCTGGGTGCAATTTCTTACACATGGACATTGCCCGTTGGATGGAGCGGTTCAGCCAAT
>Ga0335394_10002109_pt1 | contig 22292 bp, 20 predicted proteins | sample MAT03_FD_205741 | JGI IMG/M metagenome (GOLD analysis project Ga0335394, IMG submission 205741) | Freshwater microbial communities from Lake Fryxell liftoff mats and glacier meltwater in Antarctica - MAT-03 (spades assembly) (version 2) ...
TTCAAGTGGCTCGGTGAGGCTGTAAGTGGCTCTGTTTTTTCCTATAATAAATTTCATTCTACAACTTAGGAGTTTTCTTGGATTTGTCCTATCTTTGAAGTGTGTAGTTTTTAGACGGACTGACGGTAGGCAGCTACAAGAAGTTGGCGATTTCGAATCGGACCGCCGAAGCGGCACAAATCTGTCTGCCACCACAAAACTTGATACGAATCGGACCGCCGAAGCGGCACAAAGCTTCATTTAACCACTGAACCGCCAATTTCTTGTAGGTGCTGTTATGTTGCTGGTGTTCTGTCCGTCACGCAGTCCAAGCGCTAATACTTGTGTATTTGTTGCATTTTATTTATATCAATCAATGATTGTTCACGCTCCGTTTAATGGCTTATTTTTTATCCTTTTAACCCATTTCTCAATTTCCACAGCCCAAAACACAATGCTCGATAAACCCAGGCAAAGCAATAATTCTTGTATGGAGAGTGCTTTTGTTCTGAAAATGTCTTGCAAAAATGGAACGTAAATTACTGCCATCTGCAAACCAAGTGTCAACAGCACTGCCCCAATCAATTGTTTGTTTCCAAAAACGCCTTGTGTGAAAAGTGATTTCCAGTCGCTGCGAATAGCCATGGCATGTCCCATTTGTGATATACTTAAAACTGTAAAAACCATTGTCATCCATTTGCCATTGCCTACGTGCATTGCCCAAAATTGAGTTGCTATACATATAACACCCATCAGCAACCCCACCCAAAGAATATGAATACCTACACCACCACTAAAAATACTTTCATTTGTTTTGCGTGGCTGTCGTTTCAAAATATCCTCTTCGGCTTCTTCGGCTGCAAAGGCAAGCCCAGGCAATCCATCTGTAACCAAATTTATCCAAAGAATATGTATGGGTAAAAGTGGAATTGGCAAACCAATTAGTGGAGCAAGAAAGATAGTCAATACCTCACCACTATTGCTTGTCATGGTATATTTTATGAATTTGCGTATGTTGTCAAATATCCTGCGACCTTCTCGTACTGCTTTTATAATGGTAGCAAAATTGTCATCTAACAATATCATGTGGGCTGCTTCTTTTGAAACATCTGTGCCTGTAATGCCCATTGCAATGCCAATATTGGCTCGTTTTAATGCTGGGGCATCATTCACGCCATCGCCAGTCATTGCCACAAAATGATTTTTCTTTTGCAATGCTTTTACAATATTCAGTTTTTGTTCGGGCGATACACGAGCATATACTTTTATGGATTCAATTTCTTTTTCAAATTCCGCGTCCGTAAAATTTGCAAGTTCTGTTCCTGTAATTACTTTGTCTGTATCAAGGCGTAAAATTCCAGTTTCGATAGCAATTGCTTTTGCTGTAATGGGGTGGTCGCCTGTAATCATTACTGGAGTTATACCTGCCGTATGGCAATCGGCAATGGCTTGTATGGCTTCCACTCTAGGCGGGTCAATCATTGCTGCCAAGCCAATAAATTTCAAATCGGTCTCGATGGTTTCAATTGAAATAGTTTCGGGTAAAGCATCAACAAGTTTTACGGCATAAGCCAAAACTCTTTTCCCTTGTTCAGCAAACTTTTCTGTTACTGAATTTATTTCTTTTGCATTTGCATCTTTACAATTGCTTAAAATATTTTCTACTGCACCTTTTGTAACAATTAGCCACTGTTCGGCTAAAGGATAGATGGTTGTCATTCGTTTACGCTCCGAATCAAAAGGCACTTCATGTTGGCGTTTAAAATCCGTCAACCATTTTTGGTCGTAGCTTTCATTTTTTCTGGCATATTCAACCAATGCAACTTCGGTAGGGTCGCCTTTGAGTTGTTTACTTTCATCTGCTACTACATCGTGATTCAGTTCCATCGAAAGCAGCAACAATTGCTCTGGTGAAAACTCATGGATGGTTTCTGCTTTTGGTGAAATCCATGTATCCATCACCGTCATTTTATTTTGAGTGATGGTGCCTGTTTTATCAGAGCAGATGTAGGTAACAGAGCCCAAGGTTTCAACAGCAGGCAATTTTCGGATGAGTGCGTTTTTTTGGACCATTCGTTTTGCACCCAAGGCCAAAGCAATAGTGATAACTGCGGGCAATGCTTCTGGAATAGCAGCCACTGCAACAGAGATGGCAGTGAGCAACATCTGAATAGGGTCTTCGCCACGGAGCAAACCTGCACCGTAAATAATTGCACAAATAAAAATTACGACAACGGATAATTTTTTCCCAAAGTCAGCTAACCGTTTTTGCAGTGGTGTTTTGGTTTCATCTTCCTGAAGCAGTTGCGCTATCCGACCAATTTCGGTCTTCATTCCTGTTGCTACAACAATGCCTTCGCCACGGCCATAAGTTACAATCGTGGTTTTGTAAGCCATATTAAAGCGATCGCCCAAGGGTGATTTTTCTGTCGCTATTTCATCTGTATTTTTTTCTACCGCATTAGATTCTCCCGTCAACGATGCTTCTTCAACTTTTAAGGAGTGCACTTCGGACAGGCGAATGTCTGCCGGAACTGACATTCCTGCTTCCAGAATTATAATATCTCCGGGCACTAACTCGGATGCAGGAAGTTGAACGATATTTCCTCCTCTGCGAACGGTGGCATTAAATGCTGACATTTTTTTTAATGCCTCCATTGCTTTTTCTGCCCGGTATTCCTGCACAAAGCCTATGATGGCATTGAGCAACACAATGATTAATATTACAATGGCATCTTTTAAATCGCCAACGGCAAAAGAAATTGCTGCCGCTAATAGCAGAATAATAACCATTACATCTTTAAATTGATGCAGCAATAAAACGAAAAGAGAAATTTTCTTTTTCTCGTTTAGTTCGTTTTTTCCGTGTTGCTTTTGACGCTCTTCTGCTTCTGCAGCAGGCAATCCCTGCTTACTTGTGTTAAGCAATTTATAGGTTTCGAAAACGGGTAATTGGTGGTGGTTCATAATGAAAGTTTATATAAGATGACCATGTTAAAAATAAACATGATTACAATGAGCAAAGTATCCCATGCAAGGAAAAAAGGTTTGTTTTTTGAGCGATAGGTAAGCCCTACAATGGCAATTGCGGTCATGGTAATTATAGAGAATACAGAAACGATGTGGCTTTCTGATGCATCAACTAAAATATGTCCTTTTCTGTAAAAAAAGTTGCCAATAGCCAAAATGAAAATGTTAAATAAATTACTACCCAATAAATTACCTACAGCCATATCAATAGCCCCCATTCTAATTGCTGCTATAGAAACAGCTACTTCTGGAAGCGATGTAGATGCAGCTAACAAAATTGTACCAATAAATGATTTTTGAAGTCCGGTTTGATTAGAAATTTGTTCAGCAAAATAGGGAAGTAGTAATGCAGCCCCAATAACAACTAAAGCGTTTATCGAATACCAGAAAACAACTTTTTTGAGCGATGTTTTATTTTGCAACTCCACTAGTTTGGATGGAATACTTGGTGTTGGGTGGTTTTTATCATATTGATAAACCAACTTAATGGAAACCAAATAAATGCCAATAAAAACAATACTACTTATCCCAATCCAATCAATTAGTTTGAAATCATAAGGTAAAAATAGACCAATACCTACAAAAGAGAACAAAACAATGCCCAATGCACCCGCAAGTACGTGGCTTTGTGAAGCAACAGAGAACAAGGTTGTTTTTTTAGAAAACACATCTAAAAGAGATAATACTGCTAAGTTAAATGCACAACTCCCTAATACATCACCAACTGCAAAATCGGCAGATTCTATAATACTCGCTGAGCTTATACCAACAAACAATTCGGGCAAACTGGTTACCGAAGCCATCATAATTAAACCAAACCATGCCTTGCCCATGCCAGTTAATTCGGCCATTTGGTCTCCGTAATGAGCTAATTTAGTGCCGCTGAAAAAAATAACAGCAGCACAAAGTAAAAATCCAAGTATTGTTAATAGCATGATGAATGGTTCACGTTGTTTCAGCTTTATTTATATTTTCAATTCCTTTTATCATACGCATATCAATTTTTATTTCTAGCTTATTTCATGAAAACAAAGGCTGATATAACAACTAACACCGCATAGAGCAGAACAACTGGCAGATTAAATTTCAATATTCTTGACTCTGAAATATTTTCTGGTATAACAGATTTTACCATTACTATATTTTGCAAAGAAATAGCATTACCTATCGCACCTCCTGTATGGAGCAAAGCTGTAAATAGCGGTTGTTGCGTTAATGTTAGTCCTGTCAAACTTCCTGCAAAAAGAAGATTACTCATTGTTGCACTCCCTGTAATAAAACTACCGAAAATACCGATTACGGGTTGAGCCATAATTTGCCATGATTGATTCATAGAAGCTGTTAATGAGCTTATATTCTCCGAAAGTGATTTTGCAATTAGTTGCGTGAAAGCTATAAGTAATAATATGGTGATGGCTGGAAGCCAGATTTTTTGCAGCGATACTTTTATCAGAGACAAAAAATGTTTTCCGAAATGTCCCTTATTCAAAACAAACAAAACGCCAATAGAGGCAATTATAAAAATAATTCCGGGCTGATATATCGAGACTTGCTTCGTGCCTGACGCAAAAGAAATTAGCGTATTTCGAGAAACAAACTTCCAACTCAAAAGGAGTACGATAAAAAACAAATAAGGTGAAAAGGTATTCCACCAAATTCGTCCAGCTATTTTTTCGTTAGTTGGTATAAATACAAAGACAAATAACAGCAGGCCAGCTATTCCTGCAACAACTGATGGAAATTCTATGGTGAACATTGCGGTGAGTGCAAAGGGGACGTAAAAACAAACTCCAGCTCCTAAAAGCATTTTCCATTCTTTTTTCCAGCTAATTTTTAACTGCTCTGTTTTGGACAAAATATAAGTCAACATAAATGGAATAACCAATGCAGGTAAAGCATTTAAAATGATTGTTATTGTTACTACTTCATCAGGTTCATATATTCCCAATCCAATTCTCAACGGTGTTCCCAATGCTCCAAACAGAACGGCAGTTGTATTTGCTGCCAATGGCAATACAATAGCAGTAGCTGGCTTAAATCCTACTGTAAGCATAAGGGGGGCTATGAGTAATGCTGGTATGCCAAAACCCGCAATGCCTTCCATAAAACTCCCCATAAAAAAGCAGAGTATAATTGCCAGTGAAATGCGTGAAGAAATTATTGAAACGCTTTCTGTAAAAGGAATAAAATGTTTATGAACAGAAAGGGTATTATAAAACAGGTAAGCTCCGAATACCAACAGAATGAGCTCTGTCCAAATAATCATAGCATTTGACAACTCATAATAAACAGCATTGCTTTCTGATGAAAATAAAAATTTTGAAATTAGAACTATGATAACAGCTCCCAATGCTCCAAGCCATAATTTTTGAAAAATGAATACTCCAGAGAGTAAACACAAAAACGACAGGAGTAAGGTCAAATTAATCATAATTGGTTAGCCTTTTATTATTGCACCGCTAAGTTGTAATGAGTGCCTCATTTTTTTATTTTCAGCTGCTTTCATTTTGAAAATATCAATACAGGCACTTTTGTTGTGTACGTTAATTCTGCCGATTTACTTGGCAAGAACATACTTTCAAAAAACCCTTTTTCTTTATTGGTAAACATGATTAACAATTCGGGTTTCGATTTTTGAACATACTTTGTAATTCTCTCTACAAGTGAAAGTTCAAGGTTGTTTTTTTGAATATTTAATTTAATATTCTCAAATTCTTTTGTGTTGAATAATTCTTTATTTTTTTCAAACTTCTTCTCATCAAGTACAACAGATGAATAATGCAAAACATCCAAGTGCAGAGCAATTTCTGTTGAAAGTTTTGAGATACAAAGTACTTCGTTTTTGAGGTTTTCAAAATCAGATAAATAAGTAGCCTTTTTCAGCGTTTTAGCTCTATAATGGCTCGGTATTACCATTACAGGAGCTTTAGAATTATTCACTATATATGAGGTATGTGTACCCATCATTTTTCTAAGCATACCTGCACCTTGGGTTGCTATACATATAAAGTCTATTTTGTTTTTTTCAGCATAGATAATTATGTCTTTCTCGGTTGAAATGCAATTGTCCACAACAAATTTCAAATTAGCGAACTTCCCTTTATCCTTACCAATAGTAGCATAGACAAACTTTTTGAGTTCTGCGATAAGGCGCTCTAATTCCTCTTCTTTATACCCTTTAAAAAAAGCATCGCTCCACCTTGTTGGTTTCATAATATGAATGGCGTGATAGAATATTACTTCAACATTTTCTGTTTGCTTTGCAAGGGTTTGCGCAAATCTAATTGCTCCTTTTGAATTTGCCGAAAAATCGGTGGTTACTAATAGTTTCATTTTTTTTTATTTTAATTGATGTCATTAACAGATTTACCTTCGTTTTGCCATTGGTCTATATTTTTCAGTGTTGTGCTAACAATGCCTTCTAGGGCTTCATTGGTCAAGAATGCCTGGTGTGCAGTTATCAAAACATTGCTAAAAGTAGTAAGCAAAGATAGTGTATCATCTTTGAGGGTAGTATGACTTTGGTCATAAAAAAAGATACCTTTTTCATTTTCATAAACATCCATACCAAACGAACCAATTTTGCCCGATTTTAAACCTTTAATTACTGATTGGGTATTAACAATGCCTCCTCGTGCCGTATTGATTAACATTACACCATTTTTCATAAGAGAAATTTGTTGCTCGTTTATCATATATTTTGTGTATTTATTTAATGGAAGGTTTAAGCTAATAATATCAGATTGTTGACATAGTTCATCAAGAGAAGTGTACTGTAAATTATATTTTGATTTTAAAGAGCTATCCTCAATTTTATCGTAACCGAGCAAATGGCAACCAAAGCCATGTAGTATTTTTGCTATCACGGCTCCTATTTTACCTGTACCGATAATTCCGACTGTTTTACCATTAAGATCAAAACCTGTTAAACCACCCAAACTAAAATCGTGACGTTTAACACGGTTGTCAGCAATTATTAATTTTCTATTTAGTGCTAAAATCATAGCTACGGTATGTTCAGCAATGGCAAAAGGTGAGTATTCAGGCACATTTGCAACTTTCATATTCAATTCTGTAGCTTTCTGCAAGTCCACATGGTCATAACCCGCAGAGCGTAAAGCAATATATTTTACACCGTAAGAATGCAATGATTTCAATATATCTTCATCAACATTGTCAGAAGTAAAAATGGCAATGGCGTCAAAGTCTTTTGCCAAATGTGCGGTTTCTTTCGAAAGTTGTTCTTGAAAATAAACTAGCTCATGGTTGCTGTTTTTAATTTTTTCAAAAAAAGGTCTATCAAAACTGTGTATGCTGAATATTGCTATTTTCATTTTTTAAATTGTACGCTAGGTTGATTGTTTAGTTGTTAGGTCTTTTAGGCTTGCTTATAACGGCGGGGTATTGCTGCGGGCAGAGAATTCATTGCTGTGTCTGCCCCCAACCGCTGATGAATAAAGATATAAAAGTAAAAGATAACAAACAAAAGCCCAAAGATGCTTGTCCTGCCGGAGCCAAGGCTGATAGCGAACTGCAGCCGAAGATAAAAACGTCCTGCCCTGCTTGCAGCAATACCTTTGTTGGCTGCAGTTTTTATGCAGAACTAAATCTTAAAGATATCTAACCTTTGACGACGGCTTTTAAGAATTGTTGAATTATTTCTGATTTTCCTATGGGTTCTAAGAAAAGAATAAAGAGATTAACTCCTACTGCAAGATATTTAGCTAAATGTTTTAGTTTACCATATTTCCATGCACCAAATAGCAACATTCCTATAATTAAGACCTGCGTATAGTAAATTGGAATCATGATATTAATATGCGGCCAATCTTTACTATGCATATCTACGGGTGTAATTCCTATTTGATGTAGATTTACGGTAAAAATTCAACCAATACACACATGAATGCGCAATCAAAAAAGGAGAAAGACGGAAGCATGACCATCAGCATTAATTTCAAACCCGAGGGTAATATGCTTCAACAAGAGATGCAAATCAGGGAGGTTACCAATCTTGCTGGCAGATTGGCCGTCAAGCAATCACTTGAAGGATTTGACACCGATGGCCAGCCTATAGTTGTTGGCAATAAACGTTACAGCAGTAAAGGGACACAAAAAAAAACTATCAGAGCTGCTTTGGCGAAGTTTGTGGTGTGAGCCGTCATGTTTATCAGTCTGCAGTTGGGGGCAAGACCTATTGTCCGTTAGAGGTCAAAGCCAAGCTTATCTCAGGCACTACTACCCCGATGTTTGCCAAAATGGTAGGCTTCAAATACGCTCATATGTCAGCTTCGTTGGTATGTGAGGATTTAAAGATGAGTCATGGTCGTCCCACGAGCACCAAGCTCATACAACGCATCAGTGACCAGGTCAGTGAGTTAGGCATTGAAGCAGCGCATGAGTTAGCATATGATTTGCCCCAAATGCCAGCGCCTGTGCATTTTATAGCTCTTGGTGTAGATGGCACAACGACACCCATCAGAGAGCAAGGTTACAAAGAGACCATGTGCGGCACATTGTCTTTGTACAATAAAGAAGGCCAAAGAATGCACACCATTTACACGGCATGCGCACCCCAAAGTGGTAAAGGTGGTTTTAGTATGCGGGGCCGCCCGTGCGGTCATGGATTGGGAGATCACCAAACTCAAGAAACAATTGGCGGATGTAGCCTTTATTGACTTGGCCGATGGTGCCAAATGGAATTGGGAGTTCTTTAAACCATACGTCACTTTGGAGATTTTGGACTTTTACCATGCCTCAGAACGATTAGGCAAAATCGCTCACCATATGCGATTTCCAAGTCAGAGTAGCCAAGATTGGCTGCATAAAGCCTGTTCAAGGCTGAAAAATGATTCAAAAGGAGCTAAAGTGCTACTTGCCCAGATGAAACAAAGACAGGCCATTGAGCCCTTAGAAGCCTTGAGCCAAGCAATCACATACTTTGACAATAACTTAACTCGAATGAAATATTGGCAATATCAGAAGGCCAACTATCCAATCGGAAGCGGTGTCACAGAAGCCGCTTGCAAAGTGGTGGCAAAACAACGGCTCAATAATTCTGGCATGCGTTGGAGTCTGGCAGGTGCACAAAATATGCTCGTCAATCGAGGTTTGGTATGTACCCAAGGACGATGGGAGCAATGCTGGAATCAATTAATGGCTGCTTAAATTGTACATCAAACAGGAACTACACCCAATGGAATTGGCATATTCTTTAAATAGTTCTTCCCCAAGATTGCCTAAAATATAGCCTTCTGCTCCTGGGCTTTTTTGTAAAACCTCTAAAAATCGTTTCTCGTCAATGCTGAATTTTGCTTTTATGTAATCTTTCAATACGTCCATTTGTTAGTCTTTGAAGAATTCAGAAATGTCGGCATTAAGTGCAATGGCTAATTTTTCAACAACAGTAATTGATACATTCCGCAAGCCTTTTTCAATGCTTGGAATGTATGTTCTGTCTAATTCAGCCGTTAATGCAAGCGATTCCTGAGAAATCCTTCTTTCTAACCGTAGTCTTTTGAGATTTTTGCCGAATTTTTGCTTAACGTCCATTCTGCAAAAGTCTTACATTGTAGATTACTGTACAACGGACTACTGTCAACGCATTTAGATTTACATAAAATATTTTTTTGGGTGGTGTGTGGGCTTTGGTTTAGTGTTCTAAATGGTCTGTCCAATGTTTGCAGGGGTGTTCCATAGGATTCAACTCCTTAATATGCGAAAGTTTTACGGTTCGCCCTTTAGATTTGTATTGTTGGTGGCTATCGCTTGTATTTCAGAGATAAATTCTTTGTTTTAAAATTCCAAATGCAACTTTTGGGTCGCATGAAAGGGCCGTCAAACCCAAAATTTTTCCCACTTCTTTTATCACTGTATGAATTATGCTGCTTGGTATTGCCGTTGAAGAATCTGCGCGAGCTACTTTTTCTTCAGTTTCAACAACGACTTGGCGTCCACTTTTTTGATGACTTCGTTTTTCAAAAACTTCACGCGCCACACCGCCAGCTGGGTGGGGTCGTTGGCAAAGCAGCTTTTGCAAATGGCACTTTGGACGGCTACGGGAGCGTTGTAAATCAACACGCTATCGCCCAATTTTTGAATATTCGAGATTTGGGGCAATTTGTTTTCAGCATTGTAAAGATAAGCGTCGAGTACTTCTTGCTCTTTGGCAGTAAGTTGGGGGCTTTTAAGGTCTTTTGCTCCCAACAAGCTGATTTGTACGCCATAAAACCGCGCCAACGAATCAACCACTGGCAAGCCTTTCAACAAACAAAGCGATGAGGCCGCTTGGGGCCGTTTGGCCAGTGCTTGGTCGAGTTCGCGCTGGGCTTGTTTGACAATGCGCTTGCCCCAGTCGTCCACAATGGTTACGGTCTGCGTGGCCGTTACGCGCTTTATTTGCGTGCCGCGAATTTCGTCGGCCAAGGCTTTATTGTTCTGAATGCGGTTGTCGAGGTTACAGCTCCACGCAACAAACCCCAACCAAATGAGCAGAGCAACCGATTTTTTTTTCATAGCCATTTACCTTTTTTTTGTTGCAAATATAGCACCATAAACAACAAACTCCGAAGCAAGCGCGACGGGCGGCTTACTTCGGAGTTTGTTGTTGTGTAATTGGCAGTCTTACACCAACTTCCAACCTTCGCGGTATTGTCGCGACACAAATTGGTTGGCTTCGTCGAAGTTAGTAACCTTCATATTGGCACCGTCCCACAGTAGTTTTTTACGACCTGGATAGTCAAAACCTTTGCCATTTGCATTGCGAATATTGTAGCTTCTAATAGCCAAGTTGCCCATCAACACCGACTCAGTGAGCGGCCCTGCAAAGTCAAATGAAGAAGTGAGCCCTTTGTGGCTGGCACTGTTGAAGCCCGCCTTGCAGGCTTCGGTCCAGCGTACTTGATGGCCCCATTCGGGGGCGGTATTTTTGGCTAAATTGTTGCGGTCTTCTTTGGGCAATTCAAATTTTTCACCACTTTTGGTAAATACTTTCGGGTTTAGGCCGTACATTCCGCACGTCATCAAGCCCTTATCTCCCACCAAAAACACCCCATTATTGCCGCCATCGTCGCTTAGTGGCTCGTTTTCGGGCAAGAAATCGGGGCGAAAAGGCTTAATACCACCGTCTGACCAAGTCATGGTTACGGCAGATTTGTTTTTGGCGGTAGCATTAAATTTAAGTTGTACCTGCGACGAAGGCGGGCAGCCCTCGGGAATGTACTCGGGGGTCCAGTCTTTCAAAAATACTGCCCCCACGCTACATTCTACTTCGGTGGGGTAGCCCAATCCTAAAATCCTAAAAGGCGCGTCCATTTGGTGGCAGCCAATATCGCCGAGTGCTCCCGCGCCAAAGTTCCACCAGCCGCGCCACTTAAAGGGGTGATATGCGGGCGAATAACCCACTTTTTGGGCGGGGCCAATCCACAAATCCCAGTCAATATCCGACGGAATTTCGCTTGCCGCCGTAGGCACAGGAATACCCTGGGGCCACACGGGGCGGTTGGTCCAAATATGAACGGAGTGGACTTTGCCAATCAGCCCTTTGTCAAACCATTCTACCATCGTTTTTTGGGCAGGATTCGACGAGCCTTGGTTGCCCATTTGCGTTACTACTTTGTATTTGCGGGCGGCTTCGGTGAGCATTCTTGCCTCATAAATATTGTGTGTCATCGGCTTCTGCACGTACACGTGTTTACCCATTTGCATCGCTGCCATCGCTACTGCCGCGTGGCAGTGGTCGGCGGTCGAAACGGTTACGGCATCAATATTTTTGCCTTCTTTTTCCAACATTATCCTAAAATCTTTGTAGCGTGCCGCAGTGGGGTGTTTTTCAAAATTGGCTTTGGCACGGCCCCAATCAATGTCGCAGAGTGCTACGATGTTGTTTGCGCCGTTGTTGTAAGAGTTGTTGATGTCCGAAAATCCTTTGCCCGATACGCCCACGCCCGCAATGTTGAGCTTGTCAGAAGGTGCAATGAAGCCTTTGCCAATGACGTGGCGCGGCACAATAAAAAAGCTACCAGCGGCAGCCAAGGCACTTTTTTGCAGAAAATCGCGCCGCGACACCCCGGTGGTGCTGTCAATCAAATCTTTTTTGTGCTGTTGCATTCGATGTATAGATTAAACGGTTTTTGTGTCAAAGCAAAAAAACACCCAAAACCTACTGCTGGTTTGGGTGTTTTGTACAAAATAGCTGTTCAAAAAATGTTGCTTACTTCATATAGTTGTCGTGCCAACTCTGAAATACCATTAAGTTCCAAAGTAGTTTGCGGTGGTTTTGCTTTACCTCAAAGTGTTCATTTTTAAGTTGCTGTACGTAATCATGGTTAAAAAGTCCGTGTTTTTTAAGTGCCGATTCAGACAGTAGCTCATTACAAAGTGGTTTGAGTTCGTTGCGTAGCCACCCCGACAACGGAATTCCAAATCCTTTTTTAGGGCGGTCTATAATGTCGTTGGGCAGTTTGTCGCGCATCAATTCTTTCAAAATATGCTTGCCAGTTTTGAGGCCACTTTGCTTATAAGACTTGGGTAAGGAGTTCAAGAAGTCCACCACGCGATAATCTAAAAACGGGGCGCGTACCTCGAGCGAAGCATACATACTAGCGCGATCTACTTTTACCAAAATATCGTCAATGAGATAGGTGCGGTAGTACGTATTGAGCAACTGGTCGAAGGCGGCCGCGTTGGGTACTTCGGCCATGGCTGCATCAACGGCTTGCAGGCCGTGGCCGTTGGTTATTTGGGTAAGTGCAGCTGGCGAAAACAGCGTTTTTTTATTATTTGGCGTAAAACTCCCCATCCAGAGGGTGTGGGCATATCTGGCCTCTTGTTCAAAGCCCTTCAAAAATTGTTTTACTTTAAAATCAAAGCTAACGTTGGCATCGCTGACGGGCAAGGCGTTGGCAAATTTTTCTAACATATACTTCACAAACTGGGGCATGGCGGCGTAATAAGGCCGCACTACCTCCGAAATAAAAGTAGGATAACCACCCATCAGCTCGTCGCTACCGTCGCCGCCCAGGGCCACAGTTACTTGTTTTCGGGTAAATTTTGAGAGCAAATACGTTGGAATAACCGACGGGTCGGCAAAAGGCTCGTCGAGTTTAGGTAATATTTCGGGCAGCAGGTTTATGGAGTCTTGGGCGGTTAATATTTGCAGGTGGTGGTCGGTGCCGAGTTTTTGGGCTACTTTTTGGGCGTAGTCGGTTTCATCGTACGATTTTTCTTCAAACCCAATCGAATACGTCTGAATAGGCACACTGCTGTTTTTTTGGGCATAATAGGCCACCGTGGAGCTATCAAGTCCACCGCTCAAAAATATACCCAGCGGCACGTCCGAGATGAGTCGGATATTAGTGGCATCATCTAATAAGGTCTCGAACTGGCTTTTGGCATCTTCAAAAGATATATCTTGGTGCTTAAACGTGATGTTCCAAAATGGTTTTTTCTCTTGGATTTTCCCGTCTTTAAAAATCAGGTAATGGCCAGGTTCGAGTTTATGAATATGCTTAAATATACTCAACGGCGTAGGCACGTAGTCGAAAGTAAGGTAAGCATTAAGTGCGTCCAGGTTGAGCTCTTTCGACACCAACGGGTGCTGCAAAATGGCCTTTGGCTCGGAGGCATAGATGAGTGTTTCGCCAAAAACACCGTAGTAAAGCGGCTTTTTGCCCATACGGTCGCGGGCTACGAGCATTTGTTTTTTCTGAAAGTCATAGAGCGCAAACGCAAACATTCCGTTGAGGTGTTCAAACATTTTAACGCCAAACTCTTGGTACAAATACAGCAGTACCTCGGTGTCTGAGGTAGTCGAAAAAGTATATTTGTTGGTTTTGTGGAGGTATTTTTTACTGGTTAGATAATTATAAATTTCTCCGTTAAAGACCATTCCCAGGCTTCTATCGGGGTTAAAAAATGGCTGGTTGGCGCTTTCGCTCAAATCCAGAATACTAAGCCGCGCGTGGCCAAGACCCACGTTTTCAATGAGTTGGCCTCCCTGAAAATCAGGCCCCCGGTGACGCAAAGCGCTTGTCATACGGAGCAAATCGGCCTCCGAGCCTTTGCCAACAAATCCAGCAATGCCGCACATAACTAATAATTATGAATGAATGAACGAGTAAACAAATTATGTGGCATATCAACCCAGTTTTGTTTTCACTGACTATTTCTTTATTTTAAAATGGAATTCAACTTGCTCGAAGCCTCCTACCCAAAAGCACCATATCCTTGAACAAGCAAAAGGAGATAATGACGCCAACAGATTGAAAACTGCCCCTGCCCCCGAAGCAATGTAATAAACGGGCGGCGAAAGCACGGTTTTTTTTAAATAAGGTTGCGCAAACCAAGTAAGTTTTACTTTCTCGGTGATAAATTCAAAGCCCTGATAACCCCCGATAAAGTCGCTGCGAAAGTAGTAAGGAAACGTAACATCAAAGCCTGCTTTGTGCTCGGCATGGCTAAATCCACGGCTAAAATGCGGAACTTTAATAATGACATTTGCTCCATTTTTGCCAATTCGATGCAATTCTTTCATTACTGCGAAAGGATGCGGCAGGTGTTCGAGGCAGTGGTCGGCTTCTATCCAATCAAATTCGCTCTCTTGAAAGGGGTACGGAAAAGTACTCAGATCGTGCTCTATGTTGGGTTTACTGACAGAATAGAAATCAACATTCACAAAACCTTCTTTGAGGAATTCTCCGCTGCCTACGTTTAGTTTTTTCATTATATTAGTTACAGGTTTATTTTTTCTTTGATTGTAAACGGAAACTTTTGTTGCGATTCATAATAGGTTCTGGTGATAATTTCGGCCAGTACACCCATCAAAATCATTAGCAAGCCCACTATAAAAAACATAGAGCCAATAGTAGGAAGCGGGGTTTCAATGTAGTCTTTCTGGCCGCTTAGTTTAAAGTAAGTTGCCAAAATAAAAGCAGCAAAGGCCACCAGCACAGACAGTATGCCCAGCCCCCCAAAAAAGTGGATGGGTCGTTGGAGGTATTTGTCCAAAAACCGCAACAGCAGCAAGTCGAGCATCACCTTGTAGGTACGAAAAATGCCGTAGTTGCTTTTTCCAAACATACGCGGCTGATAGTTTACCGGCAGTTCAGTTACTTTGCCCCCTTGCCACGAGCAATAAACAGGAATAAAGCGGTGCATTTGGCCATACAGTAAGATGTCTTTGATTACTTCGCGGCGGTATGCCTTCAAGGTGCAGCCATAGTCGTGCAGTTTTACGCCCGATACGTAGCTTATGAGCCAGTTGGCACTCATTGATGGCAGCTTGCGGGTCAAAAACTCGCCTTGCCAGCGGTCGCGTCGCCAGCCGCTTACTACGTCGTAGCCTTCGTCGAGCTTGGCCAATAATTTGGGAATATCGTTGGGGTCATTTTCTAAATCGCTGTCTATCAATACAAAAATATCTCCAGTAGCGTGTTGAATACCCGCATTGATGGCGGCTGTTTGGCCAAAATTTCTCTTGAAATTAATGGCTTTAACGCGCGGATTTCGGGCGCACACAAGGCGGAGTTGATCAAATGAGTCATCTTTTGAGCCGTCGTTTACGGCCACGATTTCGTAATCATATTGACCAATGGCTTTTTCTAATTGTTCAAACAAAAAAGGTAAGCCTTGGCCTTCGTTGTAAATAGGTAGAATAACAGTGAGTTGAGGCATATATAATTTTTGATTTTCAGCCGAGTCTTTCTCGTACTTTGGTAGCCAAGTATCCTACTGCTAACGCCCAACAAGACCACACTGGTACAAGGTAGCGCGTTTCGCCGTGCCGAAGCACAAAGTTAAAGAGTATTATTGGATAGATTGCACCCAACCATACTAAACTTCGCATACTGGGGTGCTGGAATTCGCTGAATAACAGCATGAGCAGGCCAATTCCACCAATTATTAATAACAATATATGGTACAATTTTAGACCAAAACGCGGCCATTCTTGCGGCAAGATGTCGTCCAAAAATTGATAGCCAAATTTGCCAGTTAAGAAGTTATAAGTACTTGTCAATGGGGCTTTTAGATAGTAAACAAAAGGCTTTTCTGTGCGAATAGAAGCGGTGTAAATTTCCAATTTTTTTTGTATCAACTGCTCTTTTTGGGCTTTTTGAGCAGGTGTTAGTGTATCATAAAGCGCACTGAGCATGCCATTTCTGATTGCCAGCAGCGAGTCGCCGTTGAATTGACTGGTATAAATAGATGCTGGCGGTACTTGCAGCTTTTCGGCTTTGTACCAGCGAACGGGCGGCAAAAAAACGTCATTGCCGAAGCCCATCATCCACCTAATGTCAGAGTTGGCAAACCAAAAGCAAACGTCGCCGCCCCAAGCCTGCATAAAGTTGCGAATGGAAAAATAATTGGTAGGCCAAAAACTTTCGGGATATAACATCACTTTTGCAACGGGCACAAACTGGTGATAGTGTCGGTAATTGCGAATTGTCCAAGCACTTTCGACCACCATAAACGGCAACAAAAAGAAAAGTGCGTTTTGCACCAATTGCTTCAATAACAGCTTTTTTTGCAAAAACCCAATCCCCCAAATTAGCAGCGGAAGCGACAACATAAGGCCGTGGGCGGGTTTTAAGAAAATAAGCCAAGTCATAAAAGCACCGCTTATGAGCAAGTAGCGTTTTTTGTGCGTTTGCTCAAACTGCGTCAAAAAATAAAGCCAAAAAATAAAAGAGGAGGCCGAAAAACTTTCGGTCAGAATATAATGGTCGAAAACACTGGACAGGCTGCTAAAAAGGTAGCTATAAAACGTTACATAAAAGGCCAAATCCGACTTAAACCACCGTCTTGATACCTGCGCTACAAAATAAACCGAAACCGAGGCCAGTAACAATTGCATAAAAATAAGCACATTGCAGGCCATTGGCTTTGAAAACACAAGCCGCAAAACCAAGTAGGGCGTTCCGTAGCCAGGTAGGCGGTCGTTGGAGGTGTAGCCTCGGTGGTTGAGTAAGTCTTCGATGGGATTGAGGTAGCTGTACAAATCGCCATTGCTGGCTCCCAAAAAGCCCTCTACTTCGTAAAAATACCGGGTGTTGAGCATGAAGGCAAAGAATAGCCCTTTCACAACAAGTGCTATCAAAAACCATTTCACCCAGCGTTCGGGGTGTTTAAACATGAGAACAAAAATTATTTTAAACAAAGATAATTAGCCTGCATTATGCCGATAATTCCAAATTTGTTTGATTAAAAAGCCCGCACCGAGTGGCCAAAAACACCAAATAGGCATCAAGTACCGCGTTTCGGCGTGCCTAAGTACAACACAAAGTATGACAATGGTATAGGCCACGCTAAGCCAAGCCAAACTCGGCAAGCCAAAATGGCGGGCTTCCGAAAAAAGTAGCACTACCAAGCCAATGCTTCCAAACGTCAATAAAAGCAAATGATACATAAAAAGCAACCTGCGCGGCCAATAACTTTCTACTACGTCTTCCAAAAAGTGACTTCCTGATACGCCTATCAAAAAGCGATAGGTAATGCGCAACGGTGCGCGAAAATAGTACAAAAATGGCTTTTCGGCACGAATGGAAGCAGTATAGGTAATCAATTTTTGTTTTACTATTTCTTGTCTTCTTATTCTTTCTACGCTCGACATTGCGTCATAAAGTGTGCGTTGTGTTTCTTGGCGTATCCAAAGGAGCGAATCGCCATTGAACAAACTGGTGTAGCTATACATTGGCACGGGCTGCATTTGTTCTTTCACAAACCAATGATGGAGGAATTGGTCGTTTTCAAAGCCCATGATCCAACGCGAATCTGACTTTGGCAGGCCAAAGTTAATATCGCCGCCCCAAGCTGCCGTAAAGTCGCGCATTTCAAAATAGTTGGGGGGCCAACCATCCACATACCACACTTGTTTCATTATTGGTACAAATGCCCCGTTGTAATAATGATAGTTGCGGGCTATCCATGCGCCGTCTATTGCCATAAAAGGCAGCAAAAACAACAACGAATATTGATATAATTGCTTAAAATTCAATCGCTTTTTCAAAAAGTATATCCCCCAAATGAGCGGTGCAAGCCCAAGCATGGGCGCGTGTACGGGTTTTAGAAAAATGAGAAAAGTCATGAACGCCCCGCTAACTATTAGATACCGCTTGTGGCTGGTTTGCTCAAATTTGGTCAAAAAATATGTCCAAAAAATAACCGACGATGCCGCAAAACTCTCGGTGAGTAAATAATGGTCGAAAACGTTGGTGAGGCTACTGAACAGATAGCTATAAAAAGTTACGTAATAAGCCACGTCTGACTTAAACCAGATTCGGGCGGTTTTTGCCAAGCAAGTTACCGAAACGGTAGCAACCAACAATTGAATAAAAATCAAGACGTTGCACGCAATGGCCTTAGAAAACAGCAACCGCAGCACGAAATAGCAAGCACCATAACCTGGTATGCGGTTGTCAATGTTGTAGGCACCGCCTGCCAGCACATTTTCGACGGGCTTGACGTAGCTAAACCAGTCGCCGTTGGTGGCGCCCCAAAAACCTTCGATGTCTTCTGAGAAACCCATTTTTAGCATGATTGCAAAAAACGAACCTTTTACCACGAATGCAATCAAGAACCACTTAGGCCAATGGTCGGGATTTCTAAAAAACCAGTTGCTAAGCATGGGTTGTTTGGTACCAGTTTACGAATCGTTGCAGTCCTTCTTTGAGCGACGTTTGGGGAGCGTAGCCAAGTAGGTTTTTTGCCTTGTGAACATCAGCAAAAGTGCGCTCAACATCGCCGGCTTGCATGGGCAAATGGTTGATATTGGGCGATTGATTTGTCAATTCGTACAACGTTTCGACTAATTTTTGAAGTGTTATGGGGCTGCTATTGCCCAAATTTACGATTTCAAAGACGTTGTCGTTTGCTTGCAAATAATTGATTGCCCCCACAATACCCTGCACCGTATCAGCCACGTAAGTATAATCGCGGGCGGTAGCACCTGTGCCGTACATCGAAATAGGCTGCTGGGCGAGCATCAATTTGGTAAATTTATGAATGGCCAAATCGGGGCGTTGCCGCTCGCCATAAACCGTAAAAAATCGTAAATTGACAATAGATAGACCATACAAATGATGGTAGGTATGGTTGAGCAGCTCGCCCGCCTTTTTGGTAAAAGCATAAGGTGAAATCGGGTTATCTACCGAGTCGGTTTCGGCAAATGGCACTTTTTCGTTATCTCCATATACCGACGACGACGACGCGAATGCCATTTTTTTTACCCCTATTTTCACCATCCAGTCAAGTAGGAGCTGCGTGCCCTTGATGTTGGTATTGATATAAGCTGAAGGGTCTTCAAGCGAAGGTCGCACGCCCGCTTTGGCAGCCAGATGCACCACAACGTCAATTTTTTCGGAAAAATTCTCCCAAAAATCGGTATCGGCAATGTCGTTTTCGTAAAATTTAAAGCGCGGATTTTCCAGTGCTATCGCCAGGTTGTGTTCTTTGATGGCGCGGTCATAAAAAGCATCAAAGCTATCTATACCCACTACTGAATGGCTTTCTGACAATAAAAACTCCGTGAGATGGCTTCCGATAAAGCCCGCACAACCCGTTACTAAAATGGTAGAAACTGTACTCACTGGTGGTAATTTGTGATTGATATAGGTTACAAAAATAGGCTAAAAAAGTTTATCCACAATAGCACAGGCCAATAAGCGTGCTTATTGGCCTGTGATCAAGCAAATGCAAAAATACGTTTTTTAGTTTTTTGCGCCACCTTGCTGGCCTGCCTTGGCGGGCTGGCTCTGCTGCGCCTCGCGCATGGGGTTGGCCCCGCCGCCCCGACCAAAGCCCTGACTCTTAAACATCTGAAACCGCGTGGGCTGCGCGGGCTGGCGCGGAAATGTGTTGTCGGCTTCGTCTATGTCGGCTATTTCGCGGTACGGGTCTAGCGTCCACTGCACCACTTTCTTCTTGCTTGTTACTACTTTTGAAATGTCGTTGTCGTTCAAGCGCCATATCTCGGCAGGAAAACGCACCACCGAGTCTGTGCCGTCTTCGTACTGCATTTTTACGATGACGGGCATCGGCAGGCCGCCTTTATTCTTGACTTTCAAGGTATAAAAATTCATACCTGACTCCATCAATTTGCGCTCATCGGCACTCAAAGAGGCCAAATAATCGTCGTATTTTTTCTTGTCGCCGTCGGTTACTGTGTAGGGGTCGTAGCTATTGTAAAAATCTTTCATATCGGGATTTTTCTCCACTACGCTTTCTTTGATGTAGGTTTTGTCGCGTTGGCGGGCTATGGTTTCGCGTTTTTGACTGGCAGTTTTTTGCTGCTCGGCTTTGGTTATTTCGGGGTTTTGGGTGTCGAGGGCAAACCATTGTACTTCGGTAAGGTCTTGATTGGCAGGCTCAACGCCGTAGAACCAGCCTTTCCAGAACCAGTCTAAGTCCACGCCGCTGGCATCTTCCATGGTGCGGAAAAAGTCGGCGGGCGTAGGATGCTTAAATTTCCAGCGATTGGCGTATTCTTTGAAGGCATAGTCGAATAGTTCGCGGCCCATGATGGTTTCCCGCAAGATGTTTAGGCCCGTGGCGGGTTTGGTGTAGGCATTGGGGCCAAAGCCCATAATATTGTCCGAACTGCTCATAATAGGCACTTGTTTGGTGGGTTCGGTGCGCATGTATTCGGTAATACTCTGCGGCTCGGCCACGTCGCCGCCCATATTGCGGTCCCATTCTTTAGTGGTGAGGTATTCCATAAAAGAGTTCAAGCCTTCGTCCATCCACGACCATTGCCGCTCGTCCGAGTTAACAATCATTGGAAACCAATTGTGGCCTACTTCGTGGATAACCACCTGAATCAGAAACTCCTTGGTTCGTTCGGGATAAGTGCCGTCGGCTTCTGGGCGCGCACCGTTGAACGACATCATGGGGTATTCCATGCCACCCACGGGGCCATGCACAGACTGCGCCACAGGATAAGGATAGTCGAAAGTCAAACGCGAGTAAGTGCGCACCGTATGTGCTACAAGTTCAGTTGAATATTGCCCCCAGAGCGGGTTGGCTTCTTTCGGATAAAACGACATGGCCATGATTTTTTTACCGTTCAAGTCCACGCCCAGTGCGTCCCAAATAAACTTACGTGAGGCAGCAAAGGCAAAATCACGGACATTATCGGCCTTAAATAGCCACGTTTTTTTGCCCGAAGGCTTGCTGGGCTCGTTCTTTTCGGCTTCTTCTTGGCTTACAATCAAAACGGGCTTGGTAGCGGTTTTGGCTTGTTCCAATCGTTTTATTTGCGTGGGCGTTAGCACCTGAGCGGCATTTTGCAACTCGCCCGTGGCTCCCAGTACGTGGTCATTGGGGGCAGTAATGGCCACTTTATAATTGCCAAAAGGTAGGGCAAACTCACCTTGCCCCAAAAATTGTTTGTTTTGCCAGCCGTTCACGTCGTCATAGACGCACATACGCGGAAACCACTGCGCCATTTCGTAGATGTAGTTGCCGTCTTTTGGGAAAAACTCGAATCCCGAGCGGCCAAATGCTTTTTTAGAATCGGTAATATTAAAATTCCAATCAATGATATAGGCATAATTGCCGCCCGACTTCAACGGCGCGGGCAAGTCCACGCGCATCATGGTTTCGTTGATGGTATAGCGCAAAGGCTGGCCTGTTTTGGCATCTTTTACGGCGGTTATTTTGTAACCGTAATTGTTGTCCACGTCCAACAGGCGCGGCATTGAAAACGAACTCACGCCTTTGGCACTGACTGAACTGTTGGTTGATAAGCTCGCAATACCTTGGTGTTGAAAATGGTTTTGGTCCAATTGCACCCACACATACCGCAGCTCGTCGGGCGACTGATTGAAAAACGTAATCACCTCTGTGGCAATCAGCCGCTGTTTTTCGTCGTCAAGTTCGACTTTAATGTCATAGTCCACACGATTTTGCCAGTAGTCTTTGCCTGGTGCACCCGAAGCCGCGCGGGTGGTATTGGGCGTGGGCAATTGGGTGCCCATTTGCTCAAAGCGCGCATTGGCGTTGTAGTTACTTTGTGGTGCTTGGGCGTTTAATGTAGAAAGGGAAGCGTAGAAAGTAAAAAGTAAGAAAACAAAAAGGCGTTTTTTCATGCTGAAGCGGCAGGTTATGGGTGATTAGATGCTCAAAAGTAGCAAAATAAAACCATTTGAACACAATGCAGTAGCGCACCAAGTCAATAGACTTCATGCGAAAGTCGTAAACGGATAAAAAGATGTTTATTTTTGTATCATGGATACAGAGAAATATATACAACTATCAAAACTTTCAAAGACTAAATTTCGTCGCTATAC
>Ga0335394_10002110_pt1 | contig 22289 bp, 17 predicted proteins | sample MAT03_FD_205741 | JGI IMG/M metagenome (GOLD analysis project Ga0335394, IMG submission 205741) | Freshwater microbial communities from Lake Fryxell liftoff mats and glacier meltwater in Antarctica - MAT-03 (spades assembly) (version 2) ...
ACGTGGAGCCCTTGGCCTGGCTCCATCGATTCGAGAGAAGGCCGCCGGGGAAATAGCTGTAGGTCAGATTGGTCACACCGTTGGGATACTTCTTGGAGACCACCTGTCGCTCGGCATTGTAGCCCCATGTTGTCACCTGTGCCTTTGCGTCGGACAAAGTGAGGAGATCGCCTGTCGGAGTGTAGGTGAAGGTGTTGGTCCAGACGCCCACCTGAATCTCCGAGGTCTTGCGGCCCAGCGGATCGTAGGCGTAGGTGGTTACTTTGTTGACCTGATTGGTATAATGGGTGGGAACGTTCAGTCCGTCCTGCTGGTAACCCCAACCCTCGACCGCCCCGCCCGGGTAGGTTCGGGTTCGGAGCCGGCCCAGGCCGTCATACGTCAACGTGATCGTGACTCCATTGGCATCGGTCGCGGTGGTAACGCGATCCTCGACGTCATACACGCGCGATGTGATCCGCCCGAGGCTGTTGGAAACAGCAGCAAGACGACCCAGATTGTCGAAAGTGTCAGTGGTGGAGGCAAACGCGTCGACCGTGTTGGTGAGAATTCCGAAGGCGTCGTACTTGTGGATCAGACTCGAGCCATCCACCAGGATGTTGGTACGAAGATTCCCCTGAAAATCGTAGATGAACCGGTTCGTGGTCGCTACAGCAGTGCCGGATGCCTGGACGATGGACTTGGGTTGATCCCCACAGTCGCAGTACTCGTAGAAGGTGATGTGTCCCAGGGTATTGGTTTCACGCAGCACTCGCTCGCGACTGTCGTATTCCCATCCTGTGATAAGGCCCAATCGGTCCCGGTGCCGGGTTCGGTGGAGCAGTCTGGCACCTGACCCTGTGGCATACCCGTTGGTTTCGAACGTCCCGTCGGGGTAGTCGAGCCGCGTCAGGCGATTGAGGGCATCATAGGTATGAGTCAGCAGCAAGTTGGCTGGGGCCTTGTGGGTTCGGACCATGCCGTTGAGCCAGGTGAATTCGTTGGTGGATGTTCCTTCGATGAAGCCACGATCGGCGTTGGAGCCATCCTTGCGACGGAATTCCAGAACGCCATCAGCGCACACGTTTCCCAGACCTTCCGGAGTTGCAACGTTGGTGGTGTGACTCGACTTATAACCCAGGGACTCCAGGTAGGCGTCGATGGGTCCACGTTGGAACGGAAAAAGGCAGGTCAAGGCGCGATGGGCGGCATAGCTGATCGATTTCGCTTTTCCATCGTCCGTACGCCGCGCCGCCGGCAGGCGCCATCGGCCACCGTAAATGAGGCCCTGGGCCGTGGAGTCATAGGGAGCCCAAGCCTCGTACATTGCGGCACTCACAACGTGCAGCCGCCATGAGGCGACCGTGGGTTCGGGCGGGTTCTGCTCGATGACACGGAGCATGACGAGATTCCAACCCAGCACTGGGTTCAAGTCCCTGGGTGCCTCCGTGTCACCGAACGCGGAGACACATGCCGCAAACAGCAGTGAGTACCAATGGAATAAGGAATGTTTCCTGACTACCCGCATATGCGTGCTGTTTTTCCAGCGCTACTTTTGACCCGAGTTTTACGTTTTAGAGTTTTTCCTTCTGAGCGGTAGATATCCCGAAAGCGACGATTTAGAAAAACACAACCGTGGTAAGTGGAAGTGCCATTCCTATCCTGATCCGCTTTCACGGTAGAGGAGATATACCGAGCGCCTCTACCTCCTTGGATTTTGCGTTGTCACAGTCCAGTCGCATCACAAGTCTCGCAAGAGTATTCAATGGCATTATCCGTATTTGCAGCGAGACTACTCCACGGGGCTTCTGGAATTAGGAGGCTTCATCTTGGCTCTCATCGATCGTCGCGTTTTGCGGTTGTTCCTCAACGACATGCACACCTGTCCACACGCTGACCTGAAGACATGTCGCGCTCAGGTGCTTCATACGCAAGCATCCAGTCCGGCAGCGTCATCATAAGCTGCCGTCTGCGGTTGACCCGAAGGTGTGCCCGCCACGTCGGCTGTCGCCGGCGCCGGGAGCGCTGTTTTCGGGGTACCCCAACAGCCCTACGCCCTGTCACCGCCAGGCGCCGACGCCGACCCAGGCCGCAAGGCTGCGGGTCTTCGGACCAAAACCCATCCAGGTGGATTCCCTGGTCAAACCTTTCCGATTCCCGGCTCAACCCCACGAGTACAAAGTTGTTGCGCTCCACGAATGCCCCACCCCGGACCAGATGTATCCGTGCGACACCCCCGACAAGGCGGCCGCCTACTGGCGCTCGAACGTCACCAGCCATCCCTACTTCAATCCGCAGATCGAATGCATGGTGGTCTTCATGCTCAACACCCGCACCCGTGCGCATTGACGGACCGGGCCACCTGGGAGTTAGGCTCACCCTTTCCCCGGTCGGGGAGGATACCCAACCATGATCGTTTCAGCGCAATTCATTCAAAGGGCCGGGGAAATCCTCAAGGAAATCGAGGGACTCCAGTCCGAACTGGCCGAACTCTTTTGCGGCACGAACACCCTTGGGACAGCCACGGCCAAACGCCGGGGACGCCCGCCCGGATCGGGCATGAAACGCGGCGGAATGTCCGCCGAAGGCCGCGCCCGCATCGGTGCTGCTGCCAAGGCCCGCTGGGTTCGCGTCCGGGCCGAGAAAGCCAAGGCTGCCAAGAAGGGCAGCTGAACGGCCTTCCTTTCTTTTAGGCAAGTTTCGGACTGGGCATCCCTGCAAGGGGCCTGGGGGTGCCCTCCCTTCTTCGGCAGCGTGACCACGCCCGTTTCAACGGTGGGCCTAACCGGGTTCGGAACCGACCTCCTCGGATTTGCCAGTATTTGTCATTTTCCGCGCATTGGGCGCCTTTGGAACCTATTGGACCCGATTGCCGCCGAGAAAGCCGAATGGGGATTCTGACCAGTAATGACGGGCTTTTCCTGAGGATTCGAAGTGGTGGGTTGGGTGGGACTTGAACCCACGACCAACGGCTTAAAAGGCCGCTGCTCTACCACTGAGCTACCAACCCCCGACGTCCGGTCTGATGCTGCTGATGTCGCGGACCGTTGCGATCCCAGACCGGCCCGGGAAATTAGGTTCCCCCGAAGCGTGCCGCAAGGGGTTTTATTGGTTCAGACCGGCGCCGGCGCCCCCGGCCTGCGCGAGTTGCCCCGTTTGGCGGCATTGCACGGCTGCCGACGCCGGCTAACCATCGTCCATGCATCAGAGCGCCGAGGAATTGCAGGCCGGGTTGCCACACATCCTCCAGTCGCCGCGCGACGACGGTCGGGTCGACGCCATCGTGATTCGAAGCGGCGTGGATGCGCGTCGGGACGTGGGGTCCTGCCCTTTCGATGTCGGTTCCGGGGCGGTCGGCGATCGGTGGGTCCGGCGGTTTCCATCACCGCCCTTGCCGGGAATGCCTGAGCAGGACTCCCAGGTGACCCTGATGAATTCACGCGCGGTTCAGGTGATCGCCGGCCACCGTGAACGTTGGGCTCTGGCGGGTGACCAGTTGTACGTCGATCTCCACTTGGGGGTGGACAACCTCCGAGCGGGAGATCGGCTTCGGATAGGTCCGGCTGTGTTGGAGGTGACGGCGATGGCCCACAACGGGTGTCGCAAGTTTGCCGCACGCTACGGGAATGCAGCCTTGGCTTTCGTGAATTCGCCCGAGGGAAAGCAACAGCACCTACGCGGCATTTACGCCCGCGTCGTCGAACCCGGGGTGATCCAGGTGGGCGACTTGATCCAGAAAGAACCGCCCGGCGTGACGGACTGACGGTTCACGCTGGCGGTGGCGGTGGGTGTTAAGGGGGCGTTCTATGCAACATCACGAAGGCTAAAGAACCCGTTGCGTGGAAACCGAGGAGCGCGCAGGTTTTCCTTGCTCCATGAAGAACTCACGCCCCACTCAAGGCTTCACGCTGATTGAGTTGCTCGTCGTCATTGCGATCATCGCCATCCTGGCGAGCATGCTTCTGCCCGCACTCGCCCGCGCCAAGGTGAAGGCGAACCAAGCCAAGTGCGCCAGCAACGAGCACCAGATCGGGCTCGGGTACCACATGTACGCCGACGATCACGCGGACAACTACCCCGTCCACGAGGATTGGCAGAGCGTCGGTGGCAATCTCATCGCGAAAGCAGTCGCCTGGCGGCCTGGAGTCGCCCAGACCAACGCCCGTCCGCTCAACCCATTCGTCGGGGATGTCACTGCGTTCCGTTGTCCGGCCGACAAGGGCGACTCGTACTGGCCCCAGGCCAAGACGGCCTATGAAGGTTGGGGCAACAGCTACATGAACATGTGGGCGGTCGACTGGTTCCGGGTGAAGCATGTGACTGGCGACAGCAAGGCGCCCCGCGGGACCCCGGAAGCCACTCCGATGAAGACCAGCGAGATCGCCCGCAACGCGTCCAACAAGATCATCCAGGGTGACTGGCCGTGGCACGGAACCCGCGATCCACGCGACATGAAGAGCGTGTGGCACAACTACAAGGGAAAGCGGACCTTCAACATGCTCTTCGGCGACGGGCACGTGGAGAACTACCTTTTCCCGGCGGGCTACGAGAAGTGGCAGTTGGCCCCTGCGCCCGACCCCACGTTCCGCTGGTGGTGACGCGATGTGCCTTCAATCCCACATCGCGTTCATGAAGATTGCCGACCTGCTCCGGTTGTGGTGGTGTCCGCACGCTCCCATGAGGAATCCAGCCATTCCAAGATTACCTGGCTTGCGGCCTCCCGCCGCTGGCGTGACTGTCAGGCTTCTGCTTTCAGGCTTCATTGTCTCGCTCGAAGCGCCGCTTTCGAAAGGCGCTGAGGGTCACCCCGTGAAGGATCCGTGGTCGCTTCGACAGGTGACGCGGCCCGCTGTTCCCGACAACCCGCAGGTCTCGTCGGCGCCCGCGCATCCGATCGACGCCTTCCTGGCGCGAGCGCAGCACACGTCCCAGGTGCAGCCCTTGGAATCGGCGGAAAAACGCACCTGGTTGAGACGGGTGACCTTCGACCTGGTCGGTCTGCCGCCCACGCTGGAGGAACAGGAAGCCTTCCTGGCAGACAACTCGGAATCGGCGCATGAGACCGTGGTGGATCGGTTGCTGGCGAGCGAACAGCATGGTGTCCGATACGGCCGGCAATGGCTCGACGTCCTGCGCTACACCGATCACGACGAGAACATGCCGGCGGCGCCAGGCATCCACTTCTGGCGGGATTGGGTAGTCTCGGCGCTCAATCAGGACCTGCCCTACGACCAATTCGCCCGGGCTCAGATCACGGGGAACCGGGCCGCCCAACGTCGGATCATCTCGGCAGCCGGCCACCTGACCCCCGTGGATCCCCGACCGGAGGATGTGTTCGCGCTGGGCTTCCTGGCGCGAGGGGCGATGTCGCAGGCGAACGCGGACCACGAACTTGCCTTTGCGGCGGTCGAGACAATCTCCACGGCTTTCCTGGGCATGACCACCAGTTGCGCCCGGTGCCACGACCACTTCTACGACCCGATCTCGCAGGTGCAGTATTATGCGTTCAAGTCACTCTTCGACCCGCTCGAAGTGCGGCCCGTCGAACTGGCGACGCCCGAACAGGTTTTCGAGCAGGGCCGGAAGGTGAATGATTATGAGACCCGCCTCGACCGCTTGGTGAGCGCGATGCGTGACTTCATCCGGCCGCATCACGACCGCCTGTATGAGGAACGGTTGTCGGCGCTTCCCTTGGACGCCCAGGCCGCGATCCGCAAGCGCGAGAAGGAACGTAACGCCGCCGAACAGGCGGTTTACGACGACTACTATCCGATCCTCCGCATCGATCCGCCGAAGATCAAAGAGGTGATGAAGGCGGAGGAGGTGGCACAGTACGACGTTTACCTGAAGCAGATTGCCGACCTGAAGGCGCCGGAGCCACTGCCGGTGTTTTGGACGGTGGTGGAAGACTCGAAGCGAGCCTCCGCCACCCACTACGTGCTGGTGACCGGTGATCCGAAACGCCCGAAGACCAGCCAACCCGTCAAGCCAGGATTCCCGTTCGCCTCGAAGGACCTCGAGTTTCGCCAGGGCCGACGCGAGACCTTCGGGGACTGGTTGACGGCCCCGGAGAATCCGCTCTTTGCCCGGGTGGCGGTAAACCGGATCTGGGCGTGGCATTTCGGGGCGGGGCTGCACGCCTCGGTCAGTGATTTCGGAGCGCTCGGGGGACAGCCGGTTCATCCGGAACTGCTCGATTGGCTGGCTTCGGAATTTGTGAGCCACGGCTTCAGCATGAAATGGCTGCACCGGCAGATCGTGTTGTCGGGCGCCTATCGACGCGCCTCCGCGGGGGGAGCTTCGGACGTTCTCGCCGCGAACATGCAAAAGGATCCGGAGAACCTGAGCCTCTGGCGGTTTCCGTTGCGTCGACTGGAGGCCGAGCCGGTTCGCGACGCCCTGCTGGCGGTGGCGGGTCAACTCGATGCGCGATTGGGCGGAAAGTCCTTCGATGGAATGAAGCCAGGGGCCGATTCTTTTCGGAGGGCCGCCTACATGTCCCGGGGCTACAAGACCTACGCCGAGGTGATGCCTGATTTCCTTCAAACATTCGACGCCGAGGATGGCCGGGCGGCGTGCACTCGTCGGACGCAAACCGTTACGGCGCCCCAGGCGCTCTTTCTCATGAACAGCGAGTTTACGGACAAGACGGCGGCCGGGCTGGGTGAATGGCTGGCCGCACAGGCGGCGGGCGACTTTTCGAAGGCGATCGGCTTGGGTTTCACCAAATCGCTGGGTCGCGATCCGACTCCGCGCGAGCGCTCAATTGCCTTGAACTATCTCCGCGACGATCCTGCGCATCTCAAGGGGTTCGCGTGGATGCTGTTCAACCTGGATGAATTTCTCTACCTGCGGTGAGCCACTTCGCGACCTGATGACGGTCGCTCGGGAAATCTGAACCGCGGCTCAGGATCGCCATTTGCCATGTCACCCGATTTCTATACGCCCGCCTACGATCCTCGCGTCTATCCGTGCGGCCGGGTGTCGCGCCGCCAGTTTATGTTCCAGACGAGCGCCGGTTTTCTGGGAACCGCCCTCGGAGCACTCTGGGCCGGGGAAGGCCGGCTACACGCCGCGGACGCCTTGTCGCTCGTCGAACCCGCACCCCACCTACGTGCGCGGGCGAAGGCTGTCATCTTCCTGTTCATGTGCGGCGGGGTCAGTCACATCGACACCTTCGATCCGAAGGACAACAAGTGGGCGGGCACGCTCATCGACGCGATCGGGTTTGGCGACAACCTCGCCGAGATGAAGCGGCCGGTGATCCCGTGCCATCGCACGTTCACGCGGCGGGGAGAGTCGGGCATTCCAGTTTCGGATTGGTTCCCGCACATCGGCGGCATGGTGGACGACATCGCTCTGGTGCGATCCATGTGGTGCCACGAATCGAATCATTTTCCGGCGGTGGTCGAGATGGCCACCGGTCACCGGGATCGGATCGTGGAACATCCGTGCCTGGGGAGCTGGGTGAACCATGCGTTGGGAAGTGCGAACCAGAACCTGCCCGCCTTCGTCAACCTGGGTCGGCCGACGTCGTCGGTTCAGTTGAGTGGCGGCTATCTGGGCGCTTCCGTGTCGGCGACGCCGTTCCAAGATGGCGACACGCCGGTCCGTAACTTGCATCCGCCGAAGGGCACTCGGGCGGCGGATCGCGACCGCGACATGGCGGCGCTGGAGGACATGAATCGCGAGTTTCGCGCGCAGTACGAGATTTCGAGTGCCATTGCCGCGCGGACCCGGGCCTATGAATTGGCGGCGCGCATGCAGATGTCGGCTCCGGAAGCGGTCGATTTCTCTAAGGAATCGCAGTCGGTTCAGGCTCTTTACGGCATTGGTCGAAAGGAAACGGAGCCGCTGGGGCGCCAATTGCTGCTCGCTCGGCGCTTGGTGGAACGGGGTGTCCGGTTCATCCAGGTTTGCCACGCAGGTGGAGGCAACGGCGCCTGGGACGCCCATGACGACATCGAAAGCCACGCGCCGCTATGCCGTCAGACCGACCTTCCCGTCGCCGGTCTTTTGCAGGATCTGAAGCAGCGCGGGTTGCTCGACAGCACTCTGGTGGTCTGGACCAGCGAATTTGGCCGCACGCCCTGGTCCCAAAACACTACCGGCCGCGATCACAATCCCAAAGGGTTCTCCTCATGGCTGGCAGGAGCGGGGGTCCGCGGTGGCACAATTTACGGCGCGACCGACGAGGTCGGGTATCGCGCGATCGAGAACAAGGTCTACATCGCCGACCTTCAAGCCACCATTCTGCATCAAATGGGTCTGAATGCCGCCCACATGGAAGTGGTGATTCATGGACGCCCCGTCCGCCTCGTCGAAGACGGCGCCAAGCCGGTGTCGGGCATTTTGTAGTAGGTCTGGAGTGGGTCGGGATCGAGGGAGGAAGGCGTCCTCAGAGGCGGTGGAAGAGTTGACTCTGATTCCATACGGCTGCGCGAAGCTGCGGGTGATACGCGACTCCCTCCCGTCGGGAAAGGGTTGAGGTGAGGGGGTCGTTGAAAACCCCGTGGCTCAATTCGGCGACGGTTCATGAAAAGCGCGGTTGCAGGCGAAGCGCCTCCCGATTCACGGCGCGTGCGCAACCGCCTGCGGCCCGTTGGTTTTCCCGGACGTTGAATCCCGCGGCGCCGCCGACAAGGCATTAAACGCCGCACCGACCGCTCCCGCCTTGTCGCCGAGCAGCGCCGGGACAATCTGCACGGCGTGACCGCAGACGCGCCATTCCATGGCGGCGACCTGGGCGCGCAACGGATCAAACAAGGCATCACCCGCCGCGGCGATACCGCCACCCACCACAACGATTTCCGGATCGAGCACGTTGGTCAGGGATGCGATTGCAGCGGCAAGGGCACGCACGGAGGCGAGCCAGAGGCGCGAGGCGTCTGGGTCGCCGTTCTCGTGCGCTTGAATGAGCGCGTGGGTGGTTGGGAAGCGCCCTTGGCTACGCTCGGAAATGGTGGCGTTGCCGATGGCGAGTTCGAGGCTTCCGGGCGTTCCACAAATATCCGGAGGTCCATTTGGGTCGAGCGATACGTGGCCGAGGTGGCCGGCCTTGCCGACGTGCCCTCGCAGGAGTCGGCCATCGACCATCGCTGCCCCACCGACGCCGGTGCCGAGGGTGAACAGGAGGACGTTGGTTCGACCGCGGGCCGCCCCCAGCCATGCCTCACCTAGCAAGGCGGCTTGGGCGTCGTTGAGCAGGGGAACGTCGCAGCCAACATCCAAAAAGCGCGCCCACTCCAGTCCTTCGATGCCCGGCAATCGGTTGGGTAGATAGGCAATGGAACGTCCGTCCTTAGCTGGCAGTCCCGGAGCCGACATTCCCACCGCGACCGGACCGGTGCCTTGGGCCGTTATGAGTTCCCGGGCGAGATCGCGAACCGTTTCCGCGAAGTGCAGCGGGCGGTCGACCTCGAACGTACGGTTCGCTTCACCGAGCGGGGTGCCGTCGGGAGTGAGGACTGCGGCCTTGACGCTGGATCCGCCCAGGTCCAGGCCCACGACGTAGGGCTCGATGGCTTTCATGGGGTCCAATACTGTCCTTCGCTGACAGTCCATCCGCCGTCCACCGCCAGCACCTGGCCGGTGACGAAGCGAGCAGCGTCGGACAACAGGAAGATCGCGGCCCCGTCGCAGTCGTCGGGGCGCCCGATTCGGCCACCGTCGAGCGGTTGCTTGGTGTGGATAAAGCGGAGGATGTCGGGATTGCCCGCAGCGCGCCGGGCCATGGGTGTTTCCACCAACGCCGGGGCAAGGACGTTCGCCCGAATGCTCTGGGTGGCGTAATACGCTGCGATCGAGCGGGTGAACCCGAGAATTCCGGACTTCGCTGCCGCGTAGACGTGGGTTGAGAAGTGCTTGGGGGATGGCGACCAACCGAGGACGGAACCCAGGTTGAGAATCACGCCTGGAGTTTTGCGCTCGAGGAACCGCTGAACGGCGGCGCGGTTCGAAAGGATGAGCGAATCGAGGTTCAACTGAAGCGTGCCGCGGATCCCCTCATCGGTGACTTCGTGCAACGGTCCGTCGCCCATCCTGCGACCGCTGCCGCCGGCGACGTGATAGAGGCCGTCGAAGACGCCAAAAGACTCCAGGCAGAGCGTGATCGCATCACTGGCGTGCGGGCTTTGGGTCGCGTCGCCGGTCAAGGCGCGGGCGTTGGGTCCGAGGGCTTGGAGTGCGGTGGCGGCATTGTCGGGATTGCGACCGGTGACGACCACCCCGTGGGCGCCTGCCTTCAGAAACGCACGGGCGGCGGACAATCCCAGGCCGGTCGTGCCGCCGATGACGACGAGGCATTTATCGGCCAAGGGTGCCGGGAGCGTTGCATCTTCCACGGTGGCAAGCTCCCGGTTCGCCCTGGGGCGGGTCAACCCGGAAAGGGATTCCTCTCAACTCATCAGCTCAACCGCATTCGGATGAGAATTTCCTACGAAGATTCTTCGCGGGCTGCGGCGTCAGCGCGTTCCTCGGCCATGGCCTCGACGAGATCGGATTCGCGGCGTATGAGCAGGTACAAGATTCCGCCCAAGGCGCTCCATACCAAGCTGCAGGCGTAGGCGACGAGGGAGATGGCCACGGCAGTTCCGGCGCTGATGCCGATCTGGGGCAGGCTCAGCAGGTACATATACAGATTGTCGCGAACCCCCAAACCGTTGGGAGTCAAGGGCAAGGCCGAGATGCAGATCACCGAAGGGACGACAAAGAGCATGGGAGCGAGGGGAACCTCGAGGCCGTAGCCCCACACCAGCGTGAGCAACTGCAACACGCAGATACAGGTCAAGAGCACCGAACCGAGCACGGTCTTGAACACCAAACTGGGACGTCGCCCCAGGGTTCGCCCTGCTTCGATGCCGCGCTCGAGCAGTTCGCCTTTGGGCATGCGGGCGAGCAGTTGCCGGGCTTTCGGGAAAACGCCGGAGACGCCGCCGCGCAGCGAAAGCCAGAGGACCATGCCAGCGGCGCCGAACATCCCGAGGATGACGACGGCCAGCCATTGGGTTTTTCGATGGGACAAGATCAGGCTGAGATTGGGCAGAATCAGGACCACCGCGAATCCGAGCATGGTGAACAGTCCCAGGACGCGATCGAGCAGGACGGTGGTCACGGCCTCGGTCTTCCGATGATGGGTGACCCGGGCGGCGTAGTAGGATTTCAGGACGTCGCCACCGGCCGAACCCAGCAGGAATGAATTGAAAAAGTGGGCGACCAGGGAGATTTCGAGGGTCCGCCGGAACCCGGGGTCGAGGCCTTGGGAGCGAAGGATGAGCAGCCAGCGCCAGGCGCCGACGACGATGGTGAGGCCCCACAACCCGATGGAGGCAACCAGCCACTTGGATTGAACACCGATCAGGGTTCGGCCGAGTTCCGCCGGGCCGAGGCGCCAGACGGCGAACCAGCGGTCCAACCGCGGCATGGCATCGAGCTCGATGCCTTGGGCATCTAGCAGGATGCGGCATTGGTCATGAAAAATGGCGTGGAATGCCCACGCCATCAGCAGGGCGGTTATCCCGGCCCGCCACGCAATCGACCACGCGTGACGCAGCTGGCGCTTCACTCCGGGCCCCAGAGGCTCTTGATGTGCTCGAACCCTTGCGGGATAAGTTCCACAGGTGCGCCCGGGCTAAGTTCCAGGACTTTGACGTGCTCTGGCTTCACGAACGGCTTCAGTACCGCGTAATCGATCATCCCGGTACCGGGCACCAAATGGTCCCGGCCGGGATAGGCCACGTCATGGATGTGAAAGCCCCACAACCGGTCTGCCAGTCCGCCGACATGCATCGCGTGGTGAATGACCCCGAGGTTGTCCTTGATCTGGCCGTGTCCGGTGTCGTGCCAATAGCCGACACTCGGTTCCTGGAATTCGCGGAAGAACAGATGGAAATCGCTTTCGAACGGAATCTCTTCGAGTGCCTCCCGATTCTCAATGCCGAGCTTCAGTCCACGTTGGGAGGCCTCGCTCGCCAGGGCATGAAGGAAGGCGTAGGCGGCCTCCATGTGGGGTTCCTTGCGCGCTTCGCGCTTATCCAGCGCTTCCTGAAGGAGCTTCTGATACTTGGGCGTCTCTTTTTTGTCTTCACCGATCATGTCCAGAAGTCGATCGGTGTAGTCCTTCATCTCGACGGCGCCCATGTGCAGGACGACCACGATCGCCTTGAGGCGCGCGGCCGTGTCGAGGGTCTTGAGGGTGTGCTTCCAGGCGTTGTCGCGTTCCCGACGGTCGAGAGCGGTGAACTTGAAGAGGTTGGGCGCCGCATGCATCACGCCCATCGGCAGGGGGCAGAAGTTGTGCAGGGAAGAGATCTTAATCTCGCCGGCCTCGACCGCCTCAATAATCCCGGGCAGGAGGCCCAACCGGATGCCGTGGCTCAATTCAGCGTATTCGAAGCCGAGGCTCCGGATTTCAGCCAGCATCTGCCGCCCACAGGTATGGCGACCCGAGTTCCAGCACGAGGAAAGCGAATACATGGAAGTTGTACGATGCGAAGGACTTGAATCAAAAACCGTCAAGGCGAAGGGTGGCTTCGCGCCTGTTGTAAGTGAGGTTCAAACGGTCCCCCACCGAAACCTGGACTGCCCATTAAAAAGCGGTCGTGGCCGGAGGTCTACGGAGCACCTCCGGCCACGACCCTGACGGCCAGCATTTAGAGGTCGGCGTATCGGGCGCTGAGCATTGCGTTAAAACGCGCAACCTTCAGCTTCCGGCGTCGTCGTTCGCTGGGCTTCTCGTAATGGCGATGGTTGCGAACTTCGCGGAGGATTCCCTCGCGATCCACCTTCTTCTTGAGGCGTCGGAGAGCCTTCTCAACGGGCTCGCCCTTCTTCAATTTGATCTCGGTCACGCTGCGTCACTTCCTTTCCGGACCTTGGTTGGCGTCACCGCTTTTTGACGGTGGTGACGGCAGCCGCTCAGGTCAAAATGGGGCCGCAGCCTAGGGGGCCGCATCCGGGGTGTCAATGCGTCTGGGCACTCTTTAGGTGACTTCTTAAAGATTTTGGGCTCGGAACTCCTGCCTTGCTATGGCTCCTGCCGTTCTGCTCTGCTCCGAGCAGTTTTGTTGACCGCCCCGACTGCCATTTTGACTCCGCGCCCGGGTGCGAACGCCGTTCCCGATCTGCCTTCTGGAACGACGCCTCACTCGGAATCCAACCGGTCCTGGGATCCGTCCGATCTTCCTCGGCCTGAACTTCTTTCGGAGTCGTGGCATCCGCCAAGCCTGGCGGAGATCTGGAGCCGTCCTCTGCCGCTTCTGTCTCGCCGCCTCAGCCGATTTTTGCTTCGGCTGATCTATTGTTTCCTGCGTCGCGATATCCTGAATGTTCATGGTTTGGAACGTCTTCGACCCGATCAGGACCCGTTCATCGTGGTGATGAACCATAGCACCCGCCTGGAAGCCCTCCTTCTCCCCATTCTTTTCGCCTTTCAACGCCGAGGGAAACTCGTCCGCTTCCTTGCCGACTGGAATTTCGCGTTGATCCCCGGCATCGCCACGGTCCTTCGGGCCGGAGAAAGCATCCTGCTGGTCCGGAAACCGGCGCGCCCGGCCTTCCTCAATGTGTTCCGGCCGTGGTTCGCGCGGAACGGACCCGCCTTCGAACGCGCTGCTGAAGTGCTTCGCAGCGGAATTCCGGTCGGTGTTTTTCCGGAAGGCACGACCAACCGGCATCCAGAACGGCTCCTTCGCGGCTTTGACGGCGCGGCTCGACTGTCGTTGGAAACCGGTGCCCCAGTTCTGCCGGTGGGTATTCGCTTTCCACGTCAGGCCATGAACCAACCCATCCGGGATCGATCTCCGATGGAAATCTTTATTGGCCAGCCGCTTTATCCACCGCAACATGCCGTCGCTCCGTCTCGCGATGACGTGCGGACGTGGCATGCACGAATCATGCAGGAGATGGCCCGACTCAGCGGCAAATCGTGGGATTCCGGTTCCACCAGGAGGAAACACCATGGCTTTGAGTGATCGTTTGCGCGTGATCCGGGTGACGGGGGACGCTGACCGCGTGCTGGCCATTGAGGTCATGCGCGCCACTTACAAACAGGAAAAGAACTGGATCACCCGCGACGAAAAGCTTTTCCCTGACGATGAGCTCGGGAAGAACAGTGTGTCTTGGTTTGTGGTGCTCGACGGCGATCGTCCAATCGGCACGCTCCGCGTCCTGTATGACCTGCCCCTGGACCTCTACAAAGAGTACGGGTTCAAAAACATCGGTGGAATCGATCTGGACACGTTCATCCGCCACAATCGCATCGCCGAGATTGGCCGGTTCGCCGTCCTGCCCGAGTATCGTCGTCACATGATGGTCGTCGGGGCACTCATGCGCGAAGCGAGTCGGGAAACTGTCGAACGAGGTTACACCCACTACGTGACCGACATTTTCGAAGGCGAAGCCCACAGCCCCTACAACTTCCACACCCGGGTCCTGGGTTTCCAACCGGTTGCCACCCACGACACCGGTGAATTGAACTGCCCGAACCGGCGGATCACTCTGATTCTTGAGTTGCAGGCGGGTTACCACCGCCTTCGCGAACATGGCGGCTGGCTGTTTCGGTTCTTCACCGAGGGCTGGCCCAGCCACGTGCACGAGAGGTTCGCGGTCGGCTCCCCCAACGGGGCCACCGTCGACTCCGTTAAAAAGTCCGCTTCGGTTTCGGCACGGGCTTAGCGCGATTTCGCTGCCGCCACAAATGCCCGGACCTTGTCCGGGTCTTTCTTTCCAGGCGACAGTTCCACGCCACTGGAGACATCCACGCCGTACGGCGACACCGCAGCGATCGCCCGGGCGACGTTGTCCGGTGTCAACCCTCCCGCCAGCACCACGTTCCCGCCGCGTCGCACAGCCTCACAGGCCAGATCCCAGTTGAACGTCTGGCCCGTTCCTCCGAAGACCCCGGCTACATAACTATCCAGCAGCCAAGCGTAACCGGTGTATGGGGTGAGCGCATCGAGGGCTCCAGGACCTTCCATTCGAAACGCCTTCATCACCGGCAGAGGCGATAAACTCCGGCAAAGCTCAACCGGCTCCTTCCCGTGCAGTTGAATCGTATCGATGCCCGCCTCGCGAATAGTCATCCGGATCTGCTCTTCATCCGCATTCACGAAAACCCCGACCCGAGCCACGAAGGGGGGAAGTTGTTCCACGATGCGCCGGACTGCATCCGGTCGGATGCACCGGGGACTCGGCGGGTAAAACATGAATCCCAGCGCGTCGGCACCCGACTCAACCGCCGTGAGTGCGTCCTCGAGACACATGATGCCGCAAATCTTGACCCGAATAGCCATGGAATTTGGTCGCATCACTACGCGACGCCTGAAGTTCACTTCAACCCGAGCACGTCCTGCATGTCGTAGATGCCAGGCTTCTTACCGACAATCCATTGAGCGGCCCGCAGAGCTCCGTTGGCGAAGGTGTCCCGACTGCTGGCCTTGTGCGCCAGTTCCACCCGCTCCCCATTGGTCGCAAAGATCACTGTGTGATCGCCCACCACGTCGCCTCCCCGGATCGCATGGACGCCGATCTCGGAAGCTGTGCGTTCCCCGGTGATGCCATGTCGACCATGCCGCAGCGCCTGGTCCAGCTGCACCTTGCGGGTCTCGCCAAGAATCTCGAGCAACGTCGTCGCCGTGCCGCTGGGCGCGTCCTTCTTCAGCCGGTGATGCATTTCGATCACTTCGAGATCGAAAGCTGGCCCCAGGATCTCCGCGGCCTTCCGGGTCAGCCAGAACAGTGTGTTCACTCCCGTCGAGAAATTGCTGGCCCAGACCATCGGGATGGCGCCGGAGGCTTCCCGGATTATCGCCTTGTCCGTCTCGGAATGGCCCGTGGTTCCCACCACGAGGGCTTTGTGCTTCTCGGCACAAAGCCGCGCCACCTTGGGGGTGACGGAGTGGAAACTGAAATCGATCACGACCTCGCAGTCCTTGATCGCGGCAATCAGTTCGTCACCCACATCAACCCCCGCGATCACCTGGATGTCGGGCATGCGCGCCGCGCAGGTCAGCAGGGACTGACCCATTCGACCTTTGGAACCATTGATGAGAACTCGCGTCATGACATTCGCCGGGGTAGGGGGCAATCGGAGATTCGAGTGGGGTGCATCAGCGGAGAAGCCCGAAGCTTCGCAGTGTTCCAGCGAGCGTTTCCCGATTCTTGGCGGTCATCGGGCAAAGGGGGAGTCGGAACTCCTCCGCCATCAGTCCCATCATGGCCAGCGTGGTCTTCACCGGAATTGGATTCGTCTCGAGGAAGAGATCCTTGAAGAGGGGATACAAGCGCTCGTGGGCTTTTAGAGCACCCCGAAGATCGCCCGCCGCGAAGGCAGCCACCATTCGCGACACCGCTTTCGGTGCCACATTCGAGACCACGCTGATCACGCCGTTCGCTCCCACGCTCATGAAGGGCAGGGTGAGCGCATCGTCGCCGCTCAGGATTGAGAACTTAGGACCGCAGGCCGCCCGCAACTGACTGACGCGGTCGGCGTTTCCGCCTGCTTCCTTGATGCCAACCACGGTTTTGCAGTCAGTCGCCAGACGACGGACCGTCTCAATGCCGATCTCGATGCCGCATCGTCCCGGAATGCTGTAGAGGATCAGCGGCAACTTCGTCGCCGCGGCCACTTCGCGGAAGTGCTGGTACATGCCCTCTGGCGTCGGCTTGTTGTAATACGGCGCCACTTGCAGCGAGGCATCCGCACCCACCCTGGCCGCTTCCCGCGTAAGCTGAATCGCTTCCTTGGTCGAATTCGCGCCCGTGCCGGCGATCACGGTGATTCGGCCGTCCGCCGCTTTCACGGCCACTTCAACCACCCGGATGTGTTCGTCGTAATCGAGGGTCGGCGATTCACCGGTCGTTCCGACAGGCACGATGCCGTCCACGCCACCCTTCACCTGGAGTCGCACCAGACGTTGGAGGGCCGTCTCATCAATCTTCCCGTCTCGGAACGGCGTCACGATCGCCGTGTAGGTCCCGGTCAACATGGAAGGCAGAGCATGCGGCATCCGAGGCTTTCGGGAAATGGATTTTTCCGGAAGAACGAACCGGCATCAGACTTCGATCCGCCCTTCGAAGACAAAGGTGGCCGGACCGTTGAGTCTCACATCGGTGAATTCTCCGGCCTGTTCGACGAACTCCACCCGCAATTCATCGCCGCCCTGAACCTGCACCCGAACGGGTGAAGGGAACCCATGGAGGCGCGCCGTGATCATGGCGCTCGCACTGACCCCGGTTCCGCACGCCAAGGTTTCACCTTCGACACCGCGCTCGTAAGTGCGCACCCGAATATGCCCGGGGCCCTTCAATTGCACAAAATTCACATTCGTTCCACGGGGGCCAAAGTGGGGGTGGAAGCGCAGTTCCCGACCGCGTTCCTGCACCATCGCCTGGTCTGCATCTTCAACAAAGACAACGGCATGCGGAACTCCTGTGTTGAGGGAACTAACTTCCATCCAACCTCCTGCAGTCAGCACCGACTCTCGCAAACGCAGCCCGCGCGGAGCTGTGAGCCCCACCGTCACCCGTTCCCCCTCGAACTCGGCCTGAATCACGCCCGCCGCCGTCTCGAAGGTCAGGGGTTGAGACTTCCCGCCCAAAGCACGCTGGATGTAGCGCACGAAGCAGCGGGCGCCATTGCCGCACATCTCGGCATCCGATCCATCGGAGTTCCAAAACTGCCACGCCCAGTCCGCTGCCCCCGTGGCGCAAGGCACCCAAAGCATCAATCCGTCGGCGCCAATTCCGAATTGGCGGTGACACAGGTGCGCCACCTGTTCGCGCGTCAGGTGGGTGGCCCCGGATCGATTGTCGGCGACGATGAAATCGTTCCCCGCACCGGTCATCTTGGTGAACTCCAGCAACATCGGGGAGAAAGGTTAAGGGCACGCGCGGGCCAGCAAAGCCAATTTCTGTTTGTTCCAACGTCTTCGACCCTCGTGGTCAATCGGGGAAAGCCTTTGACGCATCCCCCAGTGCCGCGTAGCGTGGCCGACCCTTTTCGGAAGGGCTAAGAACCATGCTGGGCTACTTCGTTCGGAAGCTAATTGGCACCAAAAACGAGCGCGAGGTCAGAAAGCTGCGCCCCGTGGTGGTACGCGTCAACGAATTCGAACAACAGCTCCAGTCTGCTCCCGACGACCTGCTGCGCGAAAAAACTGCCGCCTGGAAACTGGAACTCGCTGCCATTGACGACAAGGAGGCCCTTGCCGCTCGACTCAACGAAATCCTACCGGAGGCGTTTGCGGTCGTTAAACAGGCCTGCCGCCGGATGTCCGCCTCCAAGCATGAGGTCATGGTCCGCGGCCACCCTGTCGTCTGGGACATGGTCCCGTTTGACGTTCAGCTCATCGGCGGGTACGCGCTTCACAGCGGGCGTATCGCCGAAATGGCCACCGGCGAAGGTAAGACCTTGGTCGCCACGCTTCCGGTCTATCTTAACGCCCTGACCAGCCGCGGCGTCCATGTCGTTACCGTTAACGACTACCTCGCCGCCCGCGATAGCGAGTGGATGGGCGGCCTCTACAGGTACCTCGGCCTGACCATTGGCTGCATTCAGCACGACCAGCCGCCCGAGGTCCGCCGCGCCCAATACGCCTGCGACATCACCTACGGCACGAACTCCGAGTTCGGCTTCGACTACCTCCGCGACAACGGCATGGCCGTTACCGCCGCCGAGCAGGTTCAGCGCAGCCACTACTTCGCCATTGTCGACGAAGTCGATTCCATCCTCGTCGACGAGGCCCGCACCCCGCTCATCATCTCCGGTCCGGCGGTCGTCCACACCGACAACAAGATCTACGAGGATTTCCGGCCCGCCATCGAGCGCGTCGAGACGGCCCAGAAAAATCTCTGCCTTCGCTTCGTCTCTGAGGCTGAGGACTTGATGAAGAAGCTCCACCCTTCGGACGGCTCCAATCCGACCAACAAGGACGAGCTCGAGCGGCAAATTGGCATTCTTCTCTACCGGGCGAAACAGGGCCAACCGCGCCTTCCCGAGTTGCTCCGCGCCCTGGAGACCGCCGAGAACATCCGCCTGATGAACAAGGCGGAGCTCTCCCTCCACGCCGATCAGTCCAAAAAGCTGCTCTATGCCGAGAAGGAGGAGCTGTTCTTCGCCATCGACGAAAAGGGGCACGACGCCGACCTCACCGAGAAGGGCCGGCAGTTCCTGCACCCTGGCGATCCGGACGCTTTCATGCTCCCGGACATCGGAACGCAATTCCACGAGATCGATTCCGCCACCGGCCTAGATGCCCGTCAGCGTCTCGATGCAAAACAGAAGGCCCAGGTCGATTTCGAGGCCAGAGCTCAGAAGATTCACGTCATCTCCCAGCTGCTGAAGGCCTTCTGCCTGTTTGAGCGGGACGTCAACTACGTCGTCCAGGACAACAAGGTCATCATCGTCGACGAACACACCGGTCGCGCCTTGCCCGGCCGACGGTGGAGCGACGGACTGCACCAGGCCGTGGAGGCTAAGGAATGCGTCGAGATCGAGCGCGAAACCCAGACTTACGCGACGATCACGATCCAGAACTACTTCCGCCTTTATACCAAACTCGCCGGCATGACCGGCACCGCCGAAACCGAGGCCCAGGAGTTTCTGGACATCTATCACCTCGGCGTCCTGGTCATCCCCACCAACAAGCCGTCCCAACGCAAGGACGCCCACGACACCGTCTACAAGACCCGTCGTGAGAAATGGGACGCCGTCGTCCGCGAGATCGTCAATGTGCACAATCAGGGCCGCCCCATCCTCGTCGGTACGATCTCTGTCGAAGCAAGCGAGCATCTCTCCCGCTTGCTCAAGAAGGCCGGCATTCCGCACGCCGTCCTCAACGCCAAGTACCATCAGCAGGAGGCCGAAATCGTCGGGCGCGCCGGCCATCGCGGCGCCGTCACCATCGCCACCAACATGGCCGGCCGTGGTACCGACATCAAATTGGGCGAAGGCGTGGCTGAAATCGGAGGCCTCCACGTCATCGGCACCGAACGCCATGAGTCCCGTCGCATCGACCGGCAGCTCCGCGGTCGTTGCGCCCGCCAGGGTGACCCAGGCAGTTCCCACTTCTTCCTCGCCCTTGAGGACGACCTAATGCGCCTTTTCGGCTCCGACCGGATCATCCGGTACATGGAGAAGATGGGTCTCGAGGAGGGCCAAGAGCTGGAGCATCCGCTGCTCAACAAGTCCATTGGCCAGGCCCAGAAACGCGTCGAACAGCACAATTTCCAACTCCGGAAACGGACGCTCGAGTTCGACGACGTGATGAATCGCCATCGCGAAGTCATCTACAGCTTCCGCAACGACATCATCCAGACCGACGATGTCCGTGACCGCCTCATGGACATCATGGAGGAGGTGGTCGTCGAAAAAGTCCGGACCTTCACGGATGACGGGAACGACTTCGACGCCTGGAATGTCCGGGGCCTTTCCGATTGGACCAACCTGACGTTCCCGCTGGGTCTGCCCGAGGAAGAGATCGTCAAGGCGGCCAAGACCGGCACGGAAGCGCCCCAGCCCAAGTCCCTGTTCGACGGCCTCTCGGCCCACCAGTTTGCGGTCGCCACGTTTGTCTGTGACGCCGTCCGCCGCGCGTACGAACTCAAGATCAGCGTCGAAAATCCGGACGCCCTCAAGACCGTGGAGCGGTACACGATGCTCAGCGCCATCGACCGCCAGTGGCAGGAGCATCTCTACAACATGGACAGCCTCCGGGTGTCCATCTCCCTCCGTGCCTACGGTCAGAAAGACCCACTCGTCGAGTACAAGGCGGAATCCTACAAGCTCTTCGAAGACCTCATGGTCAACGTGAAGAGCGAGATCTGCCGCAACATCTTCCTCTCCGCCTCCAGCCTGATGGCGTTTCAGAACTTCCTGCGGAAGCTTCCCCAGAAAACCACTCACGCCGAGGTCAACGCCTTCGCCTCCGGCGCCAACGCCGCCGCCGCTTCCGCTGCCCCCGACCGCGATCCCAACGCGTCGGCGGTCGTCGACGAAGTCACCGAGGAGTTTTCCAAGGCCGCGGCCGCGAAACCCATCCGGACCGGCCCCAAAGTAGGGCGCAATGACCCTTGCCCCTGCCGCAGCGGCAAAAAGTTCAAGCAGTGCTGCGGCCGATAGGCCTCCAGCCAGGAAGGTTGCCTGGGACGGTTCCCGAGGTATCGTCCTGCCCGTGAATCGTCTTGCCAGCCTGTTGCCCTTCACACTGCTCATGGTGGGCTTAAGCGGGAGTGCCGCCGAAACTGCTGGGTAACCGACCGCCGCCAAAAAAGTCGTCCCCGCATCCCATCCAAAATCAGAATCCTCCGAGCGGATCACCTTTGGGGGAGGATGCTTTTGGTGTCTGGAAGCCGTGTTTCAACGTCTCGACGGCGTGCTTTCCGTCGTATCCGGCTATGCCGGCGGTCAAATACCGAATCCGACGTATGAAGCGATCTGCCACGGAATCACCGGGCATGCGGAGGTCGTGCAGATCGCCTTGGATCCGGCGACCCGGCGACCCGGCGGCGCCGGGTCGGTCGAAGGACTTCGCTAAGTTGGTGCGCACGAGAGGACTCGAACCTCCACTCCTTTCGGAACCAGATCCTAAGTCTGGCGCGTCTGCCAATTCCGCCACGCGCGCACCCTGATTACCAATGATTTAAGCATGGCAAATCCGAGCCTCTTTGCCTTGGTTACACTTCGGCTGAACGAAACGCTCTGAAACGCCATGCAATCACGGGACAGCTTGGTACCGAAAGCTCGCCGGTTCGTCAAAGTCTTAGATGGGCGGTAAAACCCCATCCGCGGTCTTTGGATGAGGGGCGACCAAGAATGCGGTCGAGTTCGTGGACTACATCCGCTTCCTTCAGTTTAGCGGATGTCGAGAAAGGGAGGCCCTACGCGTCCGATGGTCCAACGTGGACTTGGAGATCCGTCAAATGACCATTGGCGCCATGGGCGGAGCCAAGAATCGTGAGGTCCGGATCGTCGATCTGAACCGGTATGCGGAGAAGCATCTCCGGGAGATGCGGAACCGGCGAGCTCCGGATTCGCAGTGATTGTTCCCCTCGCCACAACGTGGCGAAACCGATCAACCCGCCCGGACCTTTCGAAAGTCCCTGCGCCTGGTCCGGAAGGCCGCCGGGATGCCGAATCTCGGGTTCCATGATCTCCGGCATCATTTCATCAGCTATTCCGTCATGAGCGGGATCGATTTCATGACCATCGCCCGCTGGGTTGGCCACAAGGATGGCGGAGTCCTTATCGGCAAAACCTACGGACACCTCGCCGATGAGCACCGCAAGCTCATGGCGCAAAAGCTTTCCTTCGG
>Ga0335394_10002113_pt1 | contig 22272 bp, 25 predicted proteins | sample MAT03_FD_205741 | JGI IMG/M metagenome (GOLD analysis project Ga0335394, IMG submission 205741) | Freshwater microbial communities from Lake Fryxell liftoff mats and glacier meltwater in Antarctica - MAT-03 (spades assembly) (version 2) ...
AACGGCTCGAGGCGGGCAACGCCGCCCACTTCAGAATTTCAACAGAGACCGGGACATTCCCCATTGCCAGCGCCGGCGTCATAGGGGGTGAGCAATTACCATCTACGAGCAACCGGCTACTAACCCCACCGCCAGTACGTGCCCGAGTACGTGCAGCGACAAGCTGCCCCGCAACGCCGCAGAGCACCGGGCTTCGTCACGGTCCCCCTCTCCGCCATGGTGCACCGACGGTTGTCTGGAACCCGGCAATTGGCTAAAACGCCGAAAAGCGACCAAAGCGCATGTGTCGCATAAGTAGGGATCCATGGAAAACGAAGGTCGAACACCGCCCGAAGGCTGGATGGCGACCGGCGAAACCGACCCAGCCTCGGTGACGCCTGACTGGACAATGCTGAATGGCCCGACGATCAACGGCGTCACGATCAAGGAGATTCGGCCGGTAGCAACATCCACGGGGTACCTTACAGAGATATTCCGGCAGGAATGGCGCCTCGACGACGCGGCCGTCGACTCGGTGTTCCAGCGGTCCCTCTATCCCGGCAGTGTAACAGGCTGGCACGCGCACGCGGTTACGGTTGACAGGCTTTTCTGCTCGGTGGGCACCGTGAGGATATCGCTCTATGATGGGCGTGTCGCCTCGCCAAGTTTAGGCACGGTTTGGCATAAGGTCTGTGGCGCGTTTCGGCCGGCCACTGTCGTTATACCCCCAGGAGTGTGGCACGGCGTTGCATGCCTCGGACCCGAAACGGCCCTGCTCATGAACCTCGTCGACAGGGCCTATTCCTACACGTCGCCGGATCACTGGCGATTGCCGCCCGATACGGATCAGATTCCCTACAAGCTGGTTTGACGTGTCGGCTCCCGCGCAACACGAAATAGCCGCAACGGATGCGCCGCTCGTCTCGGTGGTGATTGCGACCCACAACCGCCCGTCGGCGCTGCGCCAAGCAATCAGCAGCGTTCGAGGCCAGACGTTCGAGGACTGGGAAATAGTTGTGGTCGGCGACGCATGCCGGCCGGACACGCTGGCAGCGGTACTCGAGTTCGACGATCGGCGTATCGCCTACATCGATCTACCCATCAACTTCGGCGAGCAGTCCGGCCCGAACAACCTCGGGATGGCAAGGTCGCGCGGCCGCTACATCGCGTTCCTCAATCATGACGATCTCTGGTTCCCCGACCACCTCGCGGCCCTAACCGGGTGGCTCGAAGCATCTGGCGCCGACGTCGCGTTTTCCCGTGGCGCTGTCGTGTTGCCACGCCAATCCGCTGAGCAAGACTTCGAATTCGTCATCCATGGCCGTGGAAAGCGAGGGCGTTACGATCCCGCCATGACGACTGCATATGCGTCGACATGGCTCTTGCGCCGGTCGGCGGTGGATAAGGTGGGCTGGTGGCGTCCAGCCTTGGAATGTTTTGCCGAAAGTTCGCAGGATTGGCTTTGGAGAGCTTGGCGTAGTGGCCTCCGAATGGTGGCAATGCCACATCTCACCGTGTTGATGCCCCAGTCGGGCATGCGGGATGGAAGCTATATCGACAACCGGGCCGAAGAACAGATCACACTTCTCGAAGCGATCCGGGATGATCCCGACGCGCTCCGCCGGCGGCTTCTGGAGCGAGCCACCGAACCAAAGGGCTTCGGCCCCCTGCGCTACTGGAAACGCCGGTTGTATGCCGCGTGCGGCATTGATCCGCGCGCCAAGTCATTCCGCCGGAAATATCGCCGCGGCAGCCTGATTCAGGGACTACGCCTGAAACGGGGGCTCAGACCCATGCCGCAGCGCGATCCCGATGTCGACGGACTGCGAGAGCTTTACCGATCGAAAGTTCAGCGACCGGAAACGACCGGCAGTTGACGACCGCCAAACGAAGAGGGGCCGCTGGATCGCAGCGGCCTTTTCATCAATGAGCCTTAGGCGGCGAACTCCGCCTCAGGCCGCCTTGCGCTTCGGCTGGATCAGGCCGCGCTCGATCAGCAGCTCGGCGATCTGCACGGCGTTGAGGGCGGCGCCCTTGCGCAGATTGTCGGACACGATCCACATCGACAGGCCGTTTTCGATGGTCTGGTCCTCGCGGATGCGCGAGATGAAGGTCGCGTCCTCGCCCGCCGATTCGAGCGGCGTGATGTAGCCGCCGTTCTCGCGCTTGTCCAACACCTGGCAGCCCGGCGCCTCGCGCAGGATGTCGCGCGCCTCGTCCGCCGTGATCGGCTTTTCGAACTCGATGTTGACGGCCTCCGAATGGCCTATGAAGACAGGCACGCGCACGCAGGTCGCGGTCAGCTTGATTTTGGGATCGAGCATCTTCTTGGTCTCGGCGACCATCTTCCACTCTTCCTTGGTGGAGCCGTCGTCGAGAAATACGTCGATGTGGGGGATGACATTGAAGGCGATGCGCTTGGTGAACTTCTTGCTTTCGACCTGATCGGCGACGAACACCGCGCGGGTCTGCGTGAACAGCTCGTCCATGCCTTCCTTGCCGGCGCCGGAAACCGACTGATAGGTCGCAACCACCACGCGCTTGATGGTGGCGAAATCATGCAGCGGCTTCAACGCCACAACAAGCTGCGCCGTCGAGCAGTTCGGGTTGGCGATGATGTTCTTGCGCGTGAACAGCGAGATCGCATCCGGGTTTACCTCCGGCACGATCAGCGGCACATCCTGATCGTAGCGGAAGGCGCTCGAATTATCGATGACGACGCAGCCCTGCTTGCCGATCTTCGGCGACCACTGCTTCGACACCTCGCCGCCGGCCGACATCACGCAGATGTCGGTGTCGGAGAAGTCGTACTGGTCGAGGGTTTTGACCTTCAGCGTCCGGTCGCCATAGGACACTTCCGTGCCCTGGCTGCGGCGCGACGCGAGCGCCACCACCTCGTCGGCGGGGAAACCGCGCTCCTCGAGGATATTGAGCATTTCGCGTCCGACATTGCCGGTGGCGCCGACGACTGCAACCTTGAAACCCATGGAACTTCTCCTGCCCCTCTCCGCATTGTTGTTTTCTGGAGGAACCCGCCGACCGGTGCGGGCCTCGCCTCCCCGGGCCGGACCCGGGAGGGACAGTAAGGCCAAGGGAGATCAGACCGTTTTGGCGGTCTTTTTGGTGCTCGCTTTGACCGTGGTCGCGACGGAAAGGAAAGGCGCGCCGATCCTGCCGGCCCAATGGCTCACCGTTCTGGAGCCGTCGCTGCCGGGGAAGTCGAGTGCAAAAAGCGCCATGACAAGGCCGCGCATCGTCCAGTTCCCGTTCGAGCGCTGGCTTTTACCGGGAATCGGTGAATAGTCAATCCAATGTCCGGGCCTGGAAGCCGCCGCAAACTTGACTCTGCGCGGCTTTTCCTGTCTATGCCGAGCGAATTCCGCGACGAGTCCAGACTCCGAGCAAGCCGACCGGGACGCCAGGCGCTTAAACGCAAATGGCTTAAATCGATCCCGGAGGCCAACACCCGGCAGCGCGATGCGCCCCCGGGTGCTTTTTGGCTTTGTGCATTGCCTGGACTGACGGTGCGGACACACGACCTCCCGGGCGCGATGCATCGGGATATGAGGACTTTGAATGTTTGAGTCGCTGCAAGAGCGTCTTGGTTCGATCCTGAACGGCCTGACCGGCCGCGGCGCGCTGTCCGAGGCGGATGTCTCGGCGGCGTTGCGCGAGGTGCGCCGTGCGCTGCTCGAAGCCGACGTCGCGCTCGAGGTCGTGCGCTCCTTCACCGACAAGGTGCGCGCCAAGGCCGTCGGCGCCGAGGTGCTGAAGTCCATCAAGCCCGGCCAGATGGTCGTCAAGATCGTCCATGACGAGCTGGTCGACATGCTGGGATCGGAGGGCGTCGCCATCGATCTCAACGCGCCGGCTCCGGTCGTCGTCATGATGGTCGGCCTGCAGGGTTCGGGCAAGACCACCACGACCGGCAAGGTCGCCAAGCGCCTGACGGACCGCCAGAACAAGAAGGTTCTGATGGCCTCGCTCGACACGCGCCGTCCGGCCGCGCAGGAGCAGTTGCGCCAGCTCGGCGAGCAGACCGGCGTCGCCACGTTGCCGATCATCGCCGGCCAGTCGCCGGTCGACATCGCGCGGCGCGCCGTTCAGGCGGCGAAGCTCGGCGGCCACGACGTCGTCATCCTCGACACCGCCGGCCGCACGCATATCGACGAGCCGCTGATGGCCGAAATGGCCGAGATAAAGTCGGTTTCGTCGCCGCACGAGATACTGCTCGTGGCCGACTCGCTGACCGGCCAGGACGCCGTCAACCTCGCGCGCAATTTCGACGAGCGCGTCGGCATCACCGGGCTCGTGCTTACCCGCATGGACGGCGACGGCCGCGGCGGCGCGGCACTCTCGATGCGCGCCGTCACCGGCAAGCCGATCAAGCTGATCGGCACCGGCGAGAAGATGGATGCGCTGGAAGAGTTTCATCCTCGCCGCATCGCCGACCGCATCCTCGGCATGGGCGACATCGTCTCGCTGGTCGAGAAGGCGGCCGAAAACATCGACGCGGAAAAGGCCGCGGCGATGGCGAAAAAGATGCAGTCCGGCAAGTTCGACCTAAACGATCTCGCCGGCCAGATCGAGCAGATGTCAAAGCTCGGCGGCATGGGCGGCATCATGGGCATGATGCCCGGCATGAGCGGCATGAAGGACAAGCTCGCCACGGCCGGCCTCGACGATCGCATGTTCAAGCGCCAGGTCGCCATCATCTCGTCGATGACCAAGGACGAGCGCGCAAACCCCGACCTGCTCAAGCACTCGCGCAAGCAGCGCATCGCCAAGGGCTCGGGCACCGACGCTGCCGAGATCAACAAGCTTCTGAAGATGCACCGCCAGATGGCGGACATGATGAAGGCGATGGGCGGCAAGGGCAAAGGCGGCGGCCTCATGCGCGGCATGATGGGCGGTCTGGCCAACAAGATGGGCCTCGGCGGTTTGGCCGGAGGAATGGGAGGCATGCCGGACCTCTCCAAGATGGACCCGAAACAGCTCGAGGCACTGCAGAAGCAGGCCGAGGCGGCGGGCCTGGGTGGCGGTATGCCAAGGGGTCTTCCAGGTGGCCTGCCGGGAATGGGTGGCGGTCTGCCCGGCCTCGGCGGCGCGCCGCGCCTGCCGGGTCTGGGTGGTGGCCTGCCCGGCCTCGGAAAGAAGAAGTGAGGGGGAGATGAGCGAGACCGCAGATCCGGCAAGCGCGCGCGAAATCCTCGCAGGCTACCGCGCCTCGATAGACAACATCGATGCCGCTCTGATCCACATGCTTGCCGAGCGTTTCCGCTGCACCAAGGCGGTCGGCGTCCTGAAGGCAGAGCAGGGGCTGCCGCCGGCAGATCCGGCACGCGAGGCGCAGCAGATCGCACGGCTGCGCAGGCTCGCCGACGAGTCGCAGCTCGACCCCGACTTCGCGGAGAAGTTCCTCAACTTCGTCGTCAGGGAAGTGATCCGCCACCATGAACAGATCGCCGCCCAAAACGGCGAGATGAAGAATCCCACCTAGTTCAACCAATCGACGGAAATTCCAAGGAGCAAGTAATGTCGTTGAAAATTCGTCTGGCCCGAGCGGGCTCCAAGAAGCGTCCCTACTATCACGTCGTCGTCGCCGACGTGCGTTCGCCGCGCGATGGCCGGTTTATCGAGCAGATAGGCTCGTGGAACCCGCTGCTGCCCAAGGACGGCGAGCGCGTTAAGGTCGATGCCGATCGCGTCAGGCACTGGCTCGGCCACGGCGCGCTGCCGACCGACCGCGTCGCCCGCTTCCTCGACGAGGCCGGCATCACCAAGCGCGAGGCACGCTCCAACCCGACCAAGGCATTGCCGGGCAAGAAGGCGCAGGAACGCGTCGCAGCCCTGCAGAAGGCGCAGGCGGACGCCGCAGCGGCTATCGCTGCAGCCACCGCTCCCGCGGAAGAAGCTGCTTCCTGATCAAAGTCGCGACATCGGAACTACAAAAGAGCGGGCGGCGACGCCCGCTTTTTTCTTTTGCGAATGCCCGTCATATCAGAGAAAATCCGCGCGATGCGGCGTGAACGTATCGACCAGGCGGGCGGCCTCCAGCGCCCGCACCCCGTGCATCAGGCCCGACGGCACGATGAACGCCCCGCCGGTCTCGACGATCTCGCTGATCCCGTCGATCGTGACTTCGAAGCGGCCCTCGGCAACGTAGCTCGACTGGACATGCGGGTGCGAATGCGTCGCTCCGACGCCGCCCTTTTCGAAGGCGAACTCGACCATCATCAGTTCGTCGGTATGAAGGACGACGCGGCGGCGGTTGCCGTCCGGCGTCGGTGTCCAGGGCCTTGCGTCGGGCTGGGAGAACAGCGCACTGTCGGTCACGTCGAACATCCTACCGGGCCAGCCAGCCGCCATCGACCGTCACGACCGCCCCGTGCATGTAGGCGGATGCGGGCGCGAGCAGGAAGACCGCGGCGCCTCCCATGTCTTCCGGCTTGCCCCAGCGCCCGGCGGGAATGCGGCCGAGAATCGCCGCGCTGCGATCGGGATCGCCGCGCAGCGCCTCCGTATTGTTGCTCACCACGTAGCCCGGCGCGATGGCGTTCACATTGATGCCCTTCGCCGCCCATTCGTTGGCCAGCACCCGCGTGATGCCGACGACGCCATGCTTCGCGGTCGTATAGGACGCTACCCGTACGCCGCCCTGGAATGACAGGACGGAGCCGATGTTGACGATGCGGCCTTCGCGCCTGGCTGCGATCGTCTTCCTTCCAAAGGCCTGGCAGAGAAAGAACATCGACTTCAGATTGACGTCCATGACGTCGTCCCAGTCGGCTTCGGAGAGGTCGACCGCGTCGCCGCGACGTATGATGCCGGCATTGTTGACCAGCCCGTCCAGCGGTCCCGAACTGTCCCAGACACGCTCTAGCATCGAGGCCGCGGCGGCGTGATCCGCAAGGTCACACATGACGGGCGTGAATCCGCCGCCGGCAGCGCTCACCAGTGCCGCCGTTTCGTCTATCGAGGACCGGCCGACGCCTACGACTTCGCCGCCCGCCTTCGCGACAGCGACCGCGATGCCCTGCCCAATGCCTGTATTCGCGCCGGTCACCATGATGCGACGCCCGGCGAGGCTGAACATGGAGAAGTCGGTCATCGCAGGGTCTCCAGGCTCAAGCCGGCTGGAAGTTCAGCGCGACGCCGTTGATGCAGTAGCGCAGATAGGTCGGCGGCGGGCCATCCTCGAAAACGTGGCCAAGATGGCTGCCGCAGCGCGAGCAATGGCACTCGGTCCGCACCATGCCGTAGGTGCGGTCGACTGTCGTCTCGACCGAACCCTGCACCGGGTCGTTGAAGCTCGGCCAGCCCGTGCCGCTCTCGAACTTGAGCTTGGATTCGAACAACGGCTGGTCGCAACCCGCGCAGGTGAAGCTGCCGGCGCGTTTCTCATGCAGCAGCGCGCAGCTTCCGGGCCGCTCGGTACCGTGGTTGCGCATCACCGCATATTGCTCTGGCGTCAGCTTCGCGCGCCATTCGGCGTCGGTGTGGCTGACTGGATAGGTCTTCGCGTCCATGCGGCGCCTCCGGAATCGTGTTTGGGTTGGCCCCTGATGTAGGTGTGGCAAGCGCGCGCTGCAAAGAACTCAGATCAGGCGGCGTTGCGCGTATCGGCGATCACGCCGACGATGTCGTCGACAACCTGTCTGACGAGAGCCGGGTCGTCGCCCTCGGCCATCACGCGGATCAGCGGCTCGGTGCCCGACGGGCGAATGACCAGCCGCCCCGATGTGCCCAGGCGGTTCTTGGCCTGTTCGATAGCCGCCTTGACGGGAGCCTCCTCGAGCGGCCGGCCACCGGAGAAGCGCACATTCTTCAGCAACTGCGGCACCGGCTCGAACTTGTTCGCCACCTCGCTGACCGGCTTGTTCTGCCGCTTGACGCAGGCCAGCACCTGCAGCGCCGAAACCAGCCCGTCGCCGGTCGTCGAAAAGTCCGACAGCACGATATGGCCGGACTGCTCGCCGCCGACATTCAGCCCGTGCGTGCGCATGTGCTCGACCACATAGCGGTCGCCGACCTTGGTGCGGTGCAGTTCAAGCCCGATGCCCGACAGGAAGCGCTCCAGCCCGAGATTCGACATCACCGTGGCGACCACGCCGCCGCCGGCGAGCCGCCCCGACTGTTGCCAGGATTCCGCAACCAGCGCCATGATCTGGTCGCCGTCGATGACGTTGCCGTTCTCGTCCACGATCACCACGCGGTCGGCGTCGCCGTCGAGCGCGATGCCGATGTCGGCGCGCACCTCGTGCACTTTCTTGGCCAGGCCGGCCGGATGCGTCGAACCGCATTCCTGGTTGATGTTGAAACCGTTCGGCTCGACATTGATCGGGAACACTTCGGCGCCGAGTTCCCACAGCGCTTCAGGCGCCACCTTGTAGGCCGCGCCGTTGGCGCAATCGACGACGACCCTGAGGCCCGCCAGCGACATCGACTTCGGCAGCGTGCGCTTGGCGAATTCGATGTAGCGGTCATGCACGCCGTCGATGCGTTTTGCGCGCCCCAGTCCCTCCGAATCGGCCAGCGCCATTTCGAAGCCGGTTTCGATCATCGCCTCGATGTTCTGCTCGATCTCGTCGGAAAGCTTGTATCCGTCGGGTCCGAACAGCTTGATGCCGTTGTCGTAATAGGGGTTGTGCGAAGCCGAGATCATGACGCCCATGTCGGCGCGCAGCGAGCGCGCAAGCATGGCGACGGCCGGCGTCGGGATAGGCCCGAGCAGGAACACGTCCATGCCGGCGGCGGTCAGGCCGGCGACCATCGCGTTCTCGATCATGTAGCCGGAAAGCCGGGTGTCCTTGCCGAGCACGACGCGGTGGCGGTGGCTGCCGCGCTGGAACGAAAGTCCGGCGGCCATGCCGACCTTCATCGCCACTTCCGCCGTCATCGGAAATGTGTTGGCTTTTCCACGGATGCCGTCCGTCCCGAAATATTTGCCGGCCATCTTCCAGTCCCCGAATTCGGCGCGTGTGTGCGCCTTGGCGCGGACCATTGCCATAGAACGCTAGGCGCCACGCATCACATTTGGTGAGTTTATGTTACGAACCCTTCGAAATCCTTGTCGGTCCAAAGGCTTAGGCAGGCGGTTGCACAATAGCCCGCGCACCGCCAGCGCCGCCGGAAGCGCTTGGTCCCTGCACTCGCTGACCTGACGGCCCGGAACCGGGACCGCAGCCGGGGCCACGAAGCGACGGCGAAAAACAAAACGCCGCGGCACTGCCGCGGCGCTACCGTAGCAATAAGTCGGTTGGGTTCAGCCCTGCGGTTGCGGCTCCATGCCGCCTTCGGGCTCCTCGCCGCCGCTCTTCTTGCGCTTGCCCGCGCCGGCTTTGGGAACCGCCGAGCCACGGCTCGTCGGGGTGTCGTCGCCCATATCGCGCGATGGCTTCTTTCCGGCCAGCAACTGCTTGATCTCCTCGCCCGACAGCGTCTCGTATTCGAGCAGGCCTTCGGCAAGCGCGATCCAGTCCTTCTTCTTCTTCGTCACGATCGACGTTGCGCTCGTGTAGGCTTCGTCAATGAGACGACGCACCTCCGCGTCGATCAGTTGCGCGGTCTCTTCCGACACATTCTGGGTGCGCGCCACCGAATGGCCGAGGAACACCTCTTCCTGGTTATCGCCATAGGCGACGTGGCCTAGCTTGTCGGAGAAGCCCCAGCGCGTCACCATGGCGCGCGCCAGCTTGGTCGCCTGGTCGATGTCGGAAGACGCGCCGGACGTGATGTTTTCCTTGCCGAACTTGATTTCCTCTGCGACGCGTCCGCCCATCATGATGGCAAGGCGCGAGATCATGTATTTGTAGCTCATCGAGTAGCGATCGCCCTCGGGGAGCTGCATGACCATGCCGAGCGCGCGGCCGCGCGGAATGATCGTCGCCTTGTGCAGCGGATCGGCTGCCGGCACGTTCAGCGCGAGGATGGCGTGGCCGGCCTCGTGGTAGGCGGTCAGTTCCTTCTCGGCCTGGGTCATGGCGGTAGAGCGGCGCTCGGCGCCCATCATCACCTTGTCCTTGGCGTCCTCGAATTCCTGCATGGTCACGAGGCGCTTGTTGCGCCGCGCGGCCATCAGCGCCGACTCGTTGACGAGGTTCATCAGGTCGGCGCCGGAGAAACCGGGTGTGCCGCGCGCCAGCACCTTTAGGTCGACGTTCGGCGCCAGCGGCACGTTGCGCACGTGCACCTTCAGGATCTTCTCGCGGCCGGCGACGTCGGGGTTGGGAACCACGACCTGGCGGTCGAAGCGGCCCGGTCGCAGCAAAGCGGGGTCAAGCACGTCGGGACGGTTGGTCGCGGCGATCAGGATGACGCCTTCGTTTGCCTCGAAGCCGTCCATCTCGACCAGCAACTGGTTCAGCGTCTGCTCGCGCTCGTCGTTGCCGCCGCCCAGGCCCGCGCCGCGATGGCGGCCGACGGCGTCGATCTCGTCGATGAAGATGATGCAGGGCGCGTTCTTCTTGGCCTGCTCGAACATGTCGCGGACGCGAGAAGCGCCGACGCCGACGAACATCTCGACGAAGTCCGAGCCGGAGATGGTGAAGAAGGGAACATTGGCTTCGCCCGCCACCGCGCGTGCGATCAGCGTCTTGCCGGTGCCGGGAGGGCCGACCAGAAGCACGCCGCGCGGGATTTTGCCGCCAAGCCGCTGGAACTTCTGCGGGTCGCGCAGGAATTCGACGATCTCCTCAAGGTCTTCCTTGGCCTCGTCGACACCGGCGACGTCCTGGAACGTCACCTTCCCGTGCGCCTCGGTCAGGAGCTTGGCCTTGGACTTGCCGAAACCCATCGCCCGGCCGGAGCCCGACTGCATCTGGCGCATGAAGAATATCCAGACGCCGAGGATCAGGATCATCGGCAGCCAGCCGAGCAGCATCGAGACGATGCCGCCCGAACCATCGGTCTCGGGACGCGCGTTGATGGTGACGTTCTTCTGCTCGAGGCGCGTCACCAGCGTCGAGTCGCCAGGCGAATAGGTCTGGAAGCCGGTCGAATTGTCGGTGTAGGTGCCGCTGATGCGGTCGCCCGAGATTGTAACCGACTTGATGCGCCCGGCATTGAGGTCGGTCAGGAATTCCGAATAGGCGACATCGCGCGAGGTGCCTCGCTGCTGCGGCGTCTGGAACAGGTTGAACAATGCGATCAGAAGCACGGCTATGATCGCCCAGAGCGCGAGATTGCGGTAGTTCGGATTCATCGATTATCCCGTCAGCGCCAAAAGAGGACGCCCATCAGAGGTTATTGTTTTCGTCGACCTAACATAGGGACCACGCCGCTCATTGCCAAGCGCGACAGCCTGTCTCGGTTAAGCTTTACCCCCAATGTGTCCGTGAAAAGGCGGTTCGGGAATTTCGGACGCCCCGATCAGCCTGGCGACGGCGCGTGCCGGTGCGACGTCGAACAGCGGCAGATAGCGTGCCCAGGGTGCCGCGACCGGCACGGCCCCCCGTCCGGGACCTGCATCCGGAATGCCAGCCGCCGCCTGCCTGACAAGGCTGGCGGGAGCGTCCGGCAAATTTCCTTCCATCAAGGGCGAGGCCGCTACCGCAAGCGCTGCTTCAGCTTCACCAGCGATGCGATATCTTCTGTCCCAAACAGACCCATCCGGCAGGTTTGCGGATGCGGGCAGTCCCCGCCGTTCGCGTAACAGAAAGATGCCGCCCCTGCGTCGATCGACCAGGGCGCGCGACAGAACGGCGCGCACCGGCTCCCCCGCCGCAAGCCGTATATACAGCGCCGTGGTCCTCGCTTCGTCGGGAAGATGTTCGGTACCGCCGGCGACCGCAAGCAGGATACGCAGCGCATAGACGGCCGCATCCTGACGATCGGTACGGAAGAAATCGCACGACAGCCGCAGCAGGCCGGGTCCCGCGCGACAGGCGTGGTCGCCGATCAGCCGCGCCGCGTCCTCGCCGAGGGCCGTGCGGTCTGCCGAAGCCTGACCGGCGATGCCTAGCGCCTGAACGATCTCGGACTCGGACAGGGCCTTCCTGACGCGGGGCCGTTCGTAACGATCGCTGACGTTGCTCGGGTCGTCGATCCAGCCGACGCCCTTTTGTTTCAGAAACGCCCGCAGCGCCCCGCGCCGGGTTTTGAGCAGCGGCCGTCCGAACCAAATCCTGGCGTCGAACAGCGTCGCCGGCGCGATGCCGGCAAGTCCTCGGCCACTTGCGCGCGCTCCACGCATCATCACCGTTTCTGCCTGATCGTTGGCCGTGTGTCCGGTGAGAACGAGATCGGAGCGTTCGGCTCTGGCGGCTTCCGCCAGAAGCGCGTACCGCGCCTCCCGGGCGGCGGCGGCAGTTCCGCTCGCGGGTTTGGCGCCGGTCCAGACGACCGTGCGATGGGTGATGCACAGGGCTTCGCATAGGCGTGCGACCGCGGCGGCTTCCCCGGCCGATTCCGGCCTGAGTGCGTGGTCGACGGTGACGGCGACGAGCCGCGTACGCGGCGCGTGTCGGCCAAGGTGCTCATTGAGTAGGAGAAGCAACGCCGTCGAGTCGCTGCCGCCGGATACTGCGACGATGACACTGTCGCGCGAAGTCATGTCGAAGGATGAGAAAAGCCCGGAAAGGTCGAGGCCGGGCGGTGCGGTCAGCAAGCGGCCAGAGCCTGTTCCTGCTTGACGCGTTCCTTGAGCGCGCCGGAAATCGACGGATAGCGCTTGCCGATTTCCGTGAAGGTCGCACAGGCGACATCGCGCTGGTCGAGGCCGACCAGCGACACGCCGAGCTTCAGGAGCATGTCGGGTGCCTTCTTGGCCGAGGGGTATTGCTTGTTCGCCGCCAGGAACGTCTCGGCTGCGTCGCGGTATTTCTTCTGCCCGAGTTGCGCCTCGCCGAGCCAGAAGTGGGCGTCGGCCGCTTTCTGGTTATCGGGGAAACGCGAGATGTGGTCGCGGAAACCCGTCTCGGCGGTCCCGTAGTCGCCGGACAGGATGAATTCGTAGGAATTGCGATAGAGCTCGTCGGGGTTGTCGGTCGAAGGCAGCGCCGCGACCTGCGTTTCGGCAGGTTGATCGGGGATCGATTGCTGCACGATCGACGGGCTGGTCTGCTCCATTGCGCCGGTCACCGACTGGGTCGTTTCGTCGACGGCGCTGCCGCCGGTCACATTGCCACTGTCGTCGAATGTGATCGTGCCGAAGGTCGTTGGCGGCGCGCCGAGGGCACCGGTTCCGGAGGCAACCTCGGCGGGGTCGCCGGTGCCATTGTCGACAAGGATCTCCGGCTCCATAGGCACGTCGACCGTCTCTTCGTCCTCTTCGACGGTTGCCTGCGGTTCGATGGCGGCCGGCGCTGCCGGCGCGGCCGCGACATTGTTGTCGGCAGGCGCGCCGGCGTCGGTCTTCTTGCCTTCCAGCTCCTGGAAGCGGAACTCGTTGTCTTCCTGCATCTTCCGCATCTGCTCCTGCATCTGCAGGATCTGGAAGTTCAGCTCCTCGATAGTGCCGGAAAGCGCGCGCACCTGTTCCTCCAGCGCGGTGATGCGCGGATCGCCGGCCTGCGCCATCCGCACGGTTTCGGAGGGCTTTTCCTTGCCGCCGAAGAGCTTGGGCAGGCCGATCTTGGCCAGTCCATTGTCAGCCGTCGTCTCGACTGGTTTCAGGACATCGAAAATTCCAGCGCGCTCGTCGGCCTGGACGATGGCGCCGGATAGCAGGAGGATTGCGAGCGTACCGCTCAGGACAGATCTGAAATACATGGGCATCCCGAAAGAAGGTCAAAGGTCAGCGCGAACCGCGCCTCTCGACTTCTAGTGCAAGACGAGACTTCGTCCAAATTTTGTTTTGACCGGGCCTCAAACGAAAAAGGCGGCCTGTTAGGCCGCCTTTCGTTGTCTGTGTGACCTTTTGGCGTCAGCTTCCGGCGCCGTTCAGCGTCGTGACCGCGCGGCGGTTCTGCGACCAGCAGGAGATGTCGTCGCAAACGGCGACCGGCCGTTCCTTGCCGTAGGAGATCGTCTTCATGCGGTTGGCGGCGACGCCGCGCGCGGCGAGATAGTCGCGTGTCGCGGCAGCGCGGCGTGCGCCCAGCGCCAGGTTGTATTCGCGTGTGCCGCGTTCGTCGGCATGGCCTTCGACGACGATGCCGTACTGCTTGTACTTGTTCAGCCACACCGCCTGGCGGGCGAGGATGCCCTGGGCGTCGGCGCGGATGACCGAGCTGTCGGTGTCGAAGAAGATGCGGTCGCCGACATTGACGGTAAAGTCCTGCGACGAACCCGGAGTGGATGCGCCGCCCAGGCCGAGATCGGCCGCCGTGTTGGGGGTCTTCTTGTTGGCGCAGCCCGCGATCGCGAGCGTCAGGAACAACGCCACGATCAGCGGATTACGAGTAAGTGCTGCGATGCCGCGCATACCGGCCTCTCCTTCGAATTCGAGTAATTTCGTTGAACAACCAGTAACCACATCGAGGTTAACCGGCGTTCAATGAACATGGTTAACTTTGTCTGGCTTTCGTTGGTCCCCGTCCGCCAGCCCTTGATTCCCAAGTGTCCGCTTTCCCTTGTCGGAAATGCGGCCACAAGGCGGCGCGTTGATGACCGCGCGGCCGATGGTTAAAATTTGATCTATTCGAGCAGCGGCGACCATGCCGGGTCCGAGGCGAAATTCGAGGTCGGTATCGCCTGCTCGTTGCGGCCGGTCAGATCGATCGAATAGAGTTTTGGGCCGCCCGAGCCCGCAGCCTCGCGGAAGAACATCAGAACGCGGCCGTTGGGCGCCCATGTCGGTCCTTCCTGCTGGAAGCCCGACGACAGGATGCGTTCGCCCGAGCCGTCGATCTTCATCACGCCGATCTGGAATTCGCCGCCCGACTGCTTGGTGAAGGCGATCAGGTCGCCGCGCGGCGACCAGACCGGCGTTGAATAGCTGCCGCCGCCGAACGAGATACGCGTCTGGCCCGATCCGTCCGCGCCCATCACATAGATCTGTGGCTGGCCGCCGCGATCCGAAGTGAACACCACCTGGCTGCCGTCAGGCGAATAGGAGGGTGAGGTGTCGATCGAGTTCGAACTGGTCAACCTGGTGGTCGTGCGGCTTCTGAGATCCATGGCAAAGACATTGGAATTGCCGTCGTCGCGCAACAGGCTCATGATGACCTTCTGGCCATCAGGCGAAAAGCGCGGCGCAAACGTCATGCCCGGGAAGTTGCCGACGAGTTCGCGCTGGCCGGTCTCGATCTGCAGCAGATAGACACGCGGTTCGCCGCCCTCATAGGACATGTAGGTGATTTCCTGCCGCGTGGGCGAGAAGCGGGGTGTCAGCGTGATGGCGCCGCCGTCGGACAGGTAGCGCACCGACGCTCCGTCCTGGTCCATGATCGCCAGCCGCTTCTTGCGCAGGTTCTTCGGACCCGACTCGTCGATAAAGACGACGCGCGTGTCGAAATATCCCTTCTCTCCGGTCAGCCGTTCATAGATCGCATCCGCGATGATATGCGCGACTCGGCGCGAATTTGCCTTGTTGGCGAAGAACTGTTCGCCGATCAGCTGCTGGCCGGCGAATGTGTCCCACAAGCGGAACTCGGCGCGCAGGCGGCCGTCGGCTTCCTGCGTCACGCGGCCTGTCACCAGCGCCTGCGCGTTGATGACTTTCCAGTCCTCGAACCTCGGTGCGGCGTCCGGATTGGTGATCTTTTCGATGAATGCACCCTTTTCGATCGGCGCAAAGAGTCCCGACCGCTTCAGGTCGGCGGCGATGATGCCGGTGATTTCGGCGCCCATCTCGTTGCTTGACAGGAAATCGGTGATGGCGATCGGCAACGGCTCGATATTGCCCTTGTTGACGTCAATCTCGACCAGCGCGCGGGCGGGAAGGATGGCGGTCGCCGTCATGCATGCGGCCAGGGCGGCGGCCGCGAACAGGGCTCTCAAGAATCGTTTCATGCGGTCGAACCTCTTTGGCTAAAGTCCCTTCGGACGTCGCTCAGAACATTTCGCTTGGATCGAAATTGACGATGACGTCCGCCCAGGCTTCGTATTTCTCGGCGGGAAGATTGTAGGGTGCGCAACGCGAAACGGCCCGGCGCGCGGCTTCGGCCGCGGCGCGTTCCACGCCTGCGCTGCCTCCGCCATTTATGATCTCCGGGCTGCCTTCGATGGCGCCCGAGCGGTCGAGCTTGAACTTGACCGAGACGCGCAGATTGCCTGCGTCGACGGCGCCGGCCGGGATGTTCCAGCAGCGCTGCACCTGACCGCGCAGTGCGTCCATCTCGCTTTGCGAAAGCTTGCTGCCGCCCGTCGTCTTGTCGCCGCCGAGCGATGCCGTCTGCGTCGACCGCTTGGCGCCGCCGCCGGACGCCTTCTCCTTGTTGAGGAGAGCGGCGACTTCGTCGGCGTCGAATTCCTTCTCTTCCGTCTTCGGCTTGGCGGTCGCCTCGGCGGCTGGCTTCTTGGCGTCCTTCTTGTCCGGCGCCTTGGCTGTCTGTGCCTGCGGCGGCTGCGGTTTCGCCTCTGGAGCCGGCGCCTCGGTCGGCAGCTTCACGGCATCTGTTTCGGTCTGGTCGGCCGCGATCGCTTCCGTTACGGGATCGGGCTTGACCTCCTGCTTGGGCTGCGGCTCCAGCGTCGCTTCCGTGGCGGGCACCGCCGCTGTCTTCGGTTCGGGTTCGGCCACCGGCTCGGGCTTTTTCACATCGACCGGCTTCGGCTCAGGTTTTGGAACCGACTTAGGCGTGGCGGCGGCCTCGACTTCCTTGGGCGTCACTTCGGGTGTCGCCTTGTTGTCGGTGTCGATCTTGTTTTCGCCGACCTTCTGCGCTTCGGGCACGGTCTCGGTCTTCTCGGTGACCTGCGGGGTCGGCTTGTCGTTGACCGACGCGTTCTTGTCGCCCTGCTGGATCTGCGTCAGTTGTTCGATCGGGATGATGTCGACCGGCAGCGACTCGACGTCGACCACCTCGAACGGTTTGGGGGCCGACAGCGAGATCAGGCCGAAACCGATCAGGGCGGCATGCAGCGCCACGGATGTGGTGAGCCCTGCCTTCATGCGCGAGCGGCGACCTTTCCACGAAGTCTGTCGTGCATCCGGACCATGCCTCAGCCGTTATCCTGTTCCTGCAGCGTGACAAGGCCGATCTTGGTGTAGCCGGCGGCCTGTATGCGGGCCATCACCTGCATCACCACGCCATAGTTGGTCGTCTTGTCGCCGCGCACATAGATGCGCTCTTCATAGCCTGTCGTTGCGATGGCCGAGAGTTTCGCGACCAGTTCGTCCAGCGGGATCTCGGTCTCCTGCAAATAGATCTGGCCGCTCTCGTTGACCGAAATGGTGATAGGCTGGGTTTCCGGGTTCAAGGCGTTTGCCTGCGTCTCGGGCAGGTCGATCGGAACGCCCACCGTGAGCAGCGGGGCGGCGACCATGAAAATAATCAGCAGAACCAGCATGACGTCGACAAACGGCGTGACGTTGATTTCCGACATCAGGCCATGATGGCGGCCGCGCCGCCTGTGTCCGCGCCCGCCGCGCCCGCCACTGCTTCCTACAGCCATCCCCATCGTCTAGTCCTCACACCTTCGGAGCGATTTTTTCATCGATTTGCCGCGAGAGTATGGCGGAGAACTCGTCGGCGAAGCCCTCCATCCTGAGACCGATCTTACCTGCGTCGGACGACAGCTTGTTGTAGGCGATCACGGCGGGAATGGCGGCGAGCAGGCCGATGGCGGTGGCGAGCAGTGCCTCGGCGATGCCAGGCGCCACGACTGCGAGATTGGTCGTCTTCGACCCTGCTATCGCCTGAAACGAGGTCATGATGCCGACCACGGTTCCAAACAATCCGATAAAGGGCCCGGCCGAACCGATCGTGGCGAGGAAGCCCAGCCGGCCCTCCAGCCGTTCCATCTCGCGCGTCAGCGCCAGGTCCATCGCCTTGTCGATGCGCATCTGGAGGCCGAGCGGAGACTTCGCGCCTTTCTCGAAGCTCTTTTTCCATTCGCGCATGGCCGCGACGAAGATCGCGCCCATGCCTGATGTCTTCCTGTCGGCGAGCGTGCGGTAGAGTTCCTCCAGCGACTGGCCCGACCAGAATACCTGTTCGAAGCGGTTGAGCGCGCCGCGCATGCGCGCGAACGCCACCAGCTTGTCCACGACGATGGCCCACGTCCAGACCGAGGCCGCGAGCAGGCCGATCATGACGAGTTTGACCACCCAGCCAGCCTGGGCGAAGAGGTGCCACACGGACAATTGAACGCCGGGCTCGGCGAGAGTGAGGTTTTCCATCGAAGGTCCTTAAGATTTCCGGGCGTGGCTCGCGGCTGGCCCGTTTGCGCATGTTTCCCGTCTGTCCGTCCGCGCGATGCTTCCGGAAACGCCCCAAAATGCGCCAATCCCGGCCTTTTCAGGACAAATATTGGTCAAAGGAAGGCGCGCGAATTCCATTCAATTCTAACCGACCTCTTCATGAACCGTTATGGTTAAGGATCGGTTAGGACAACCGTGCCGGCCTGCGGCAGGAAGCCTCAGGCGCCTGATGGCAGGAACGCGTCGATCCACTCGTCGGGAAAGCGCTTTGGCCGGCCATTTTCGCCGATGATCGCGGCCTCCACTTTGGCCTTGATCAGGGTCTCGTCGCCGCGGCGGATTTCCTGCGCCATGAAGATGCGCGCGCCGGAAATCTTCTCGGTGCGCGTGTCGATCGTCAGCACGTCGTCCATGCCGGCCGGCCTTACGAAATCGATCTCCATGCGGCGCACGACCCAGACGATCCGCTCGCCGCGCATGCCCTCAAGCAGTTCCGTGTGGCGCACGCCGGCCAGCCGCAGATAGTCGGAGCGGCCACGCTCGAGGAATTCGAGATAGCGCGCGTGGTAGACCAGCCCGGAGAAGTCCGTGTCCGCATAGTATACACGCGCCAGCAGGCGGTGGCCGGTGGCGGTCAGTTCGCCCGACAGGCCGGAAGCGATGGCCTCGGGTTCACTCATCCCGGATCTCTTCCTGGAAAAGATTTATCTGCTGCTGGGCGAGATCCTTCGGCGCATCCATCCCGAGATGCCGCCAGGCGTTGGCCGTCAGCACCCGCCCTCGCGGGGTGCGCTGGATGAAGCCCTGCTGGATCAGGTAGGGCTCGATGATGTCCTCGATCGCGTCGCGCGGCTCCGACAGCCCGGCCGCGATCGTCTCGATGCCGACCGGCCCGCCGCCGAAATTGCCGGCGATCATCGTCAGATAGCGGCGGTCGAGCTGGTCGAGCCCCAGTGCGTCGACCTCAAGCCTCAGCAACGCCTCGTCGGCCACCTTGCGCGTTACATGATCGACGCCGGCCACCGTCGCGAAGTCGCGCACCCGCCGCAGCAGTCGTCCAGCGATGCGCGGCGTTCCGCGCGCGCGCCGTGCGATCTCGAGCGCGCCGTCGTCGCCGAGCGGCAGGCCGAGAATGCGCGCGCCGCGGCGCACGATCTGCTCCAGTTCCTCCACAGAATAGAAATTCAGCCTGACCGGGATGCCGAACCGGTCGCGCAATGGGTTGGTCAGCAGCCCGAGCCTGGTTGTGGCGGCGACCAGCGTGAACTTCGCAAGGTCGATCTTCACGGAGCGCGCGGCCGGACCTTCGCCGATGATCAGGTCGAGCTGATAGTCCTCCATCGCCGGATAGAGAATTTCCTCGACCGCCGGATTGAGCCGGTGGATTTCGTCGATGAACAGCACATCGCGATCCTCCAGATTGGTCAGGAGCGCCGCGAGGTCGCCGGCCTTGGCGATGACCGGCCCGGATGTCGAGCGGAAGTTGACGCCGAGCTCGCGCGCCATGATCTGCGCCAGCGTCGTCTTGCCGAGACCCGGAGGTCCCACAAAGAGCACGTGGTCGAGCGCCTCGCCGCGGCCTTTCGCGGCTTCGATGAAGACCTTGAGGTTCGCCCGCGCCGCCGCCTGGCCGACGAACTCGTCGAGCGTCTGCGGCCGCAGCGTCTGGTCCGCGTCCTCGCCGCGAGGTTCGGGGGAGACGACACGGGGAGCGAGGCTCACGAAAGGAATTCCATGGATGGTATGGCGTTGGCAGCGCGCCGATCGAAAGTGACGGTGGATTTACAACCCGCTTTCTCTGCACAATATGCAATCAGCCGATCAGCGAATTCGTCCTTGAGTGCAACACCCTTTTGCACGATCTCTGACACGAACTGCTCGTCTTCAATCAGGATGCCCGCAGTTTCCGCCATCAGCATAAGTGCTTCCTGTATTCGCTGGGGCGGCAGCCGATAGACACGCCGCAAGACCCAAACGAACTCAGTCAGAACAATCAGACTTACGAACGCGGGATCATCCGAGTCGCGCGCTTCCAGAAATACCTTGGCGCGAGCGTACTGTTCAGGATCGTCCCGGACGATGTATCGGACAAGAATATTGGTATCGACTGCGATCATGGACGGCCTTCATGCCACTCGCGTCGAATCCGCTCGTCGTCTTCCGCGAGGTATTCCCCGATCGCCTTGTCCATGTCCTCAATACTTGCTCCCGCTCCGTGCGGGGGATTGGCAAGCAAGCCTGCGAGTTCGGATATGTGTCGGTTCTTTCGCATCAAGTGAACTCCGCTTTCGTCGATCACATAGCGAATCTGGTCGCCTGGCTTGAGATTCAATGCATCGCGAACTTCGACCGGAATGGTGGTTTGCCCCTTTGCTGTGATTTTCGATCGGTGGTTCATCTCGGCGCCTCCTTACTTTTTAAAGATAGTAAGGAATTGACCAATCGGCAAGGCGATCAGCGATCATCGCGCCAGTTCCTTCAGCCCAAGCCTGATCAGCTTCGGCGAGTCCGCGCCTTCCCCGGCCGACCTCATGGCCGCGGCGATGGCGTTGGCGGCTATGTCGCGCGAGTAGCCGAGATTGACCAGCGCGGAGACCGCATCTGCAATGGGAGCGGCGGCGACGCCCTCACCGAGTTCCTGCTTCAGGCCGATGGTGCCCGAGGCCGAACCTGCATAGGCCGGCGCCTTGTTCTTCAGTTCGGTCACGATGCGTTCGGCGACCTTCTTGCCGACGCCCGGCGCCCTGCTGACAGTGGCTATGTCGCGCAGCGCGATGGCGTTGGCGAGGTCGGGCGGCGCCAGGGTGGACAGGATGGCGAGCGCGACCTTGGCGCCAACGCCCTGCACGTTGTTCTGCAGCAGCCGGAACCATTCGCGCTCGAGCTGCGACTGGAAGCCGTAGAGCCGCAGCATGTCCTCACGCACATAGGTCTCGATGAAGAGCGTCACCGCCTCGCCGGGACCGGGCAGTTGCGCCAGCGTGCGCGCCGAGCAATACGCCACGTAGCCGACGCCATGCACGTCGACAGTACAATAATCCTCGGCGATTTCGTCGAGCGTGCCCTTCAGCTTGCCAATCATCTTTTCGTCCTCACGCCACGGCTCTCGCCAGCCGCATCGCCGGGCTCTGCATGTGATGCGCGTGGCAGATGGCGACGGCCAGCGCATCGGCGGCATGCTCGCTGTCGAACACGGCTTTCGGCATCAGCACCTTCACCATCATGTGGATCTGCTGCTTCTCGCCATGGCCGACGCCGATGACCGCCTTCTTGACGGCGTTGGGCGCGTATTCGGCGACATCCAGGCCCGCAAGCGCCGGCACAAGCATGGCGATGCCGCGCGCCTGGCCGAGTTTCAGCGTCGCCACGGCGTCCTTGTTGACGAAGGTCTGCTCGACCGCCGCTTCGTCTGGCGTCTGTAGCGCAAATACGTCGCGCAGCCCGTCATGCAGTTGCCGGAGCCGCACCGCGAGCGCCGCCTTGTCGTCCGACTTCACGGTGCCGGCCGCCACGAAGCGCAGGGAATTGCCAAGCGTTTCCACAACGCCCCAGCCGGTGCGCCTCAATCCTGGGTCGATGCCGATGATGCGAATCGCCTGAGCCATTGCGGAACTCTACCTTTCCGCGGGATCGATGCCAGAAAAATGTGAACAAAGCAGAAACACGCGAGCGATTCGATGCGTGGTTTCGGGGGATATCCCGCCCGACTCGCGGGCGACAAGCCTCAGCCGCGCGCGAAGGCTGTGTTCAAAAGGGAAATCTGGTCGGAAACCGGATTCGGGCTGCGCCCGCCGGCAATCGGCACGACCGTGTTCTTGCCGTAGATCTCGTCGTCCATGCGACGCACCAGGCCCTGCAGGCTCAGCGAGCGGTTGACCAGGTCGATGAACGGCTTGGGCAGGTCCGCCCAGCCGCTCGCGTCGGCATGGGCGGAGGCCGTATCCAGCCGCACCTTCGCCTTCTCGATCGACACCTGCTCGCGGCTCATCTCGCCGGAGTTGGCCGCCCGCTGCAGCAGCAGCCACGAGGCGATCTGCATCAGCCGC
>Ga0335394_10002116_pt1 | contig 22265 bp, 21 predicted proteins | sample MAT03_FD_205741 | JGI IMG/M metagenome (GOLD analysis project Ga0335394, IMG submission 205741) | Freshwater microbial communities from Lake Fryxell liftoff mats and glacier meltwater in Antarctica - MAT-03 (spades assembly) (version 2) ...
GGACCAGGCGACGCGGGCCAGCGTGCGGCCCGGCAGCACGACCGACCAGTAGACGGCCGCGCCCTTCCACTCGCAGAAGGAGCGGCCGGACGCGGACTGAAGCAGTTCGGCCTTCAGATCGGCAAGCGGCAGGTAGAAGGTCGGCGGGCTGGCGGTCTCCAGCACACGCAGCGCGCGCCGGGTGCGGGCGATCTCGATGCCATCACCGCCGATGACGACCTCACGCGCGTCCAGCGCCAGCCGAGGCGGACGCGGATAGTCCCAGACCGACTCCTGCCCCGGCCCCGGCGTCGCCGCGAAGGGCGGCCGCTCGTCGCCCGTCCAGTGCCACATCAGCGGCCCCCTCGCGCAGCGTCACGCGCCAGCCGCAAGCCCGCGAACTGCCAGCGTGCGGTGGCGGGGAAGAAGTTGCGGTAGCTGGCGCGCAGGTGCGATTTCGGTGTCGCAAACGAGCCGCCGCGCAGCACCAGCTGATCGACCATGAACTTGCCGTTGTACTCACCCACCGCCCCGGTCCAGGGCCGGAAGCCGGGGTACGGCTCGTAGGCGCTGCGCGTCCACTCCCAGACGTCGCCGAACATCTGCTGCAGCCCCACTACCAGCGGCGCAGGCGGCGCAGACGGCGCAGGCGGCGCGGGCGGCGCCGGCAGCGGCTGCAGCGCATCGCTCTCCAGCAGATTGCCGTGCAGCGAATGGCAGGAAGCCGCGGCGTGCTCCCACTCGGCTTCGGTCGGCAGGCGCGAAGGCGGCGCGTCGGGATGCTGCGCGGCATGCCAGCGCGCGTAGGCCTCGGCCTCGAAGAAGCTGATGTTCACCATCGGCCGCGCCCGCGCCAGTGGCTGCGGCCCGTGCAGGCCGAAGACCTGCCAGCCGGCGCCGTCGCGCAGCCAGTACAGCGGCGCCTGCAGGCCCTGCGCGGCCAGCCAGTCCCAGCCAGCCGAGAGCCACCAGCGCGGATCGCGGTAGGCGCCGTCATCGACGAACTGCCGCCACTCGCCCTGTGTCACCGGGCGCTGCGCCAGCGAATACGAGGCCAGCCAGCAGCGGTGGCGCGGCAGCTCGTTGTCGAAGGCGAAGACGGCATGGCTGATGTCGTGGCCGATGTCGACCGCGCCGCCCTCGAACGGCAGCCAGTCAATTGCGCCGCCAGCGGGCTCGACCATAGACGCAGGTGCAAGCGCCGGCGCACGGCGGTAAGCCGGGCGCAGCGGGCTGCACGACAGCAGATGCAGCGCATCGGTCAGCAGCAGCTCCTGGTGCTGCTGCTCGTGGTGCAGCCCGAGTTCGAGCAGGCCGAGCGCTTCGTCTGGCAGGCCACGCCGGCACAGCGCGGCCAGCCGCTCGTCGACCGCCGCGCGCCACGCCAGCACCTCGCCCAACGCGGGGCGCGTCAGCAGCCCACGCTGCGGCCGCGGATGGCGCTCGCCGACCGCCTGGTAGTAGCTGTTGAAGAGCATGCGGAAGTTCGCATCGAAGGGCCGGAACCCCGGCTCGAATCGCTCCAGCACCATCGTCTCGAAGAACCAGGTGGTGTGCGCCAGATGCCACTTGGTCGGGCTGGCGTCGGGCATCGACTGCACCTGCGCGTCTTCGGCGCTCAGGGGGGCGGCCAGCGCCTCGGTCTGGCGCCGCACCGCGTGCAGGCGGTCGAGAAGGGCATCAGCGTTCATCGTCTTGCCGGGTGACTGCATGGCCCGCATGGTACGGGCCCTGTCGAAGGCATGCAGAAGGCTGGCCGGCGGCGGCAGCGCAGGCTCAGATCGGCTCGAAGCGCGGCCGCCAACGGCCGTCCACGCACACGGCCTCGAAGAACATGGCGTGCGGGCGCACCCACCAGCCGCTGTCGTTGTAGAGCGGCCGGTAGACGACCAGCGGCTCGAGCGTCTCGCTGTGGCGCGCGGCGCCCAGCACCTCGTACACGCCGCCCTTGTAGTGGCGGTAGCGGCCGGGCGGCGTGGGTGGCAGCGGGGGCAGATCGGACATGCGCTGCATTGTCCGATGGCCCGCGCGGCGGCCGCTCAGCGCAGCTGCAGCTCTTGCGTCAGGCGCTCGACCTGGCGGCCTTGCGGCAGCTCGAAGTTCAGCTCGAAGCTCAACTCCCAACGCCCGGCCATGTGCAGCATCAGACCTTCGGCCCGCCAGCGGCCGGGCGCGGGCGAGGTGATGCTCGGGCGGTAGTTCATGCCATGGCCGTGCTGCGGCATGCGGGCGTCCACCCGCACGCTGTCGGGCATCGGCGCATCGCCCTTCGGGCACACCACCATGTCCACCGCGACAGGCCGGCCCGTCGCCCAAGGGGCCGGCTGCGGCGCGAAGGCCAGCACATGGCGCGTGCCCTGCAGCCGTTGCGGCCGCACCAGCGCGGCACCGCAATCCGCCTGCGCGGCCTGCTCGGCCTGCGCAGCCTGCGCGGCCTGCGCGGCCTGCACCGCCGGGCTGGCCGGCGCCGCGGTGGCCGCCGCCGCGAGCGCAAGCAGAGCTGAGCACAGGCGTGCGAGCCGACGGTGCGTCAGTGCGGACGATGGCGCCGGTACGGTCATGGTTCGACGCCGAAGAGCCAGTGGAGCAGGCGCCGATTCTCGCCCGACGCTGCGCAGGGCGGCGGCCGCAGCGCCCTCGGCAGCACCTAAGATCGCGGCCTTCGCCACCGCTGCCGGCCCGCGTGCGCCTTCTTCTCGTCTCCGATCTGCACTACACGCTGCCGCAGCTCGATTGGGTGGTGCGCGCCGCCCCCGGCTACGACCTGGTGGTGGTGGCCGGCGACAGCCTGGACATCAGCTCGGCGGTACCGCTGGACGTGCAGAGCGTGGTGCTGCTGCGCTACTTCGACTTGCTCGAGGCGGCCAGCCGCGTGGCTGTCTCCTCGGGCAACCATGACCTCACCGGCCCCGACGGGCAAGGCGAGAACTGCGCCCTGTGGCTGGCGCAGGCGCGCGCCGCCGGCGTGCCGACCGACGGCGATTCGATCGAGTTGGGCGATACGCTCATCACCATCTGCCCCTGGTGGGATGGCCCGCTCGGCCGCGACGTGCTGCTGGCCCGTCTGGAGGCTGATGCGGCGCGGCGGCCGGCGCGCTGGATCTGGGTCTACCACTGGCCGCCGATCGGCTCGCCGACCTGCTGGACCGGCCGCCGCCACTATGGCGACACGGAAGTCGGCGCATGGATCGACCGCCTCAAGCCCGACGTCATGCTCAGCGGCCATGTGCACGAGCCGCCGTTCAAACCGGCCGGCGCCTGGGCCGACCGCATCGGCACCAGCTGGGTCTTCAATGCCGGGCGGCAGATCGGCCCGGTGCCGGCTTACATCGCGATCGACTTCGCCGAGGGTTCGGCCGCGTGGCGGTCGATGATGGGCGAGGAGACGCTGCGCCTGAGCGACGCGGCCGGGCCACCGCGCACGGTGTTCTAGCCGCAGCGGCTAGTAGTCGGGGTTGGGGTCGCGCGCGGAACCCGGCCGCGCCGGCACTGCCGGCCGCTGCGAGAGTTCGCGCAGCACCTCGGACACCATCGCCAAGCCTGGCGCGGTGCCGTACTGCTGCTTCAGGTCGACCAGGTAGGTGGTAACGGCGTTCAGCCGCTCCGCCAGGCCGATTGCCAGCAAGCGCGTGATGTCGGGGTGGTGGGCCAGCAGCGCGCGTCCATCGGCGGCGTGGCGCAGCACGGACGGCTCCATCGTCGTCACCGTCGCGCCGTAAGGCCCGCCGAGCAGCACCGAGATCTCGCCGACCAGCGCGCCACCCTGGCGGACGGTGTTGAAGACCACGCCCGCGCGCGACACCTGCAACGCACCCGACACCAGCACCCAGATCGAGCCGCCCGCTTCGCCCTCGCGCACCACCACCTGACCGGCATCGATCTCGACGGCCGGCAGATGCGCAGACAGGTTGAGCATGTCGTTCATGAGCTCAACTGTAAGCGAGCGGCCTGCAGGGCCTGGCCACCCTGTGCCAAATCTGAGGCTGGGTCTCTCACCTCGACGGCAGCGCCGCCGCCAGGCGTTGCTGCAGGCCGGCCTGCAGCATCAGCTGGTCCAGCCAGACGCGGTATCCGGCGTCGCTGGGGTGCAGACCATCCTTCGCATTCAGCTCGCGCTGGCGTGCAAACGGGTCGTTCTCGCGCTCCTCGAACAGCCTGACATAGACGGCACCGGTTTGCGCTGCACTGGCCCGAACGTGCGCGTGGAGCTGCCGCGAGCGCTGCGTCATCCACCAGGACACCGGCGGAAAGAAGAACGGCGCGTTGCCGACATTGCCGGCGGGCATCAGCACCACGAGCGGCGCATGCTGGCGCGCCAGAGCGGTGACGCGCTGGATGTCACGGCCCACCGCGTCCATGTCACGCAGCCGGATCACGTCGTTGCCGCCCGCCTGCACCAGGACCATGTCGAACTGCGGTGCCCCGGCCAGCTGCGTCAGCAGGTCCGCAAACCTGGCACCGTCCCGCGCGCGGTTCTCGATCGACAGGCGCGGGAAACTCGCCGCCAGCAACCCGGCCAAGCTGGCCGATGGCGCACTGGCACCGGTACCGACCGCCGTGCTGTCGCCCACCACCAGCAAGCGCAGCGCGGGTGCCGGCGGCGTGGCCTGCAGCGCTTCGCTGCCCCGCGCAAGCTCGGCCGACTGCGTGATGCGCCAGACCGCGCAGCCCGAAATCGATACCAGCATCAGCGCCGAGGCCGCCAGCAGCAGTGGAGTTTTCTTCATGCCTACCTCCAGGTCAGACCGGCCCTGGACTCGTCGTCACGCGGATCGTGCCGCAGTCTCATCCGGTCATCATGCGCACGCATGGCAAGGGGCGTTCCCGCCTGCCGACCTGCACCTGCAGCATTGAAGGCTGCCGCCGCTCAGGCCGGTGCCAGCCGCACGCACAGGCCGGGGATCGGCCGCCGCTGGTCGTGGCGCAGCGTGTCGCGCCGCAGCGCCTCGACCACGAAGCCGTGCGCAGCCGCCAGACCGCGCACATAGGCTTCCGAGTGCGCGTAACGCGAACTGGCACGCAACTCGAGCTCACGCCCGGCCTCGGCCTCTTCGATTGAGAATGCGAACACGCCGCCCGGCGCCAGCGTGGCGGCGACGGCGGCGAAGACCGGCCCGAGCGCGCCGATATAGACGAAGACATCGGCCGCCACCACCAGATCCCAGCGCTGGCCGCGCTGCGCTGCGGCCTGCATGAACTCCACCACATCGCCATGCGCGAGTTCGCGGTACAGGCCCAGCGCGCGCGCCTTCTCGAGCATCAGCGAGGACAGGTCCACGCCGTCCAGCACGTCGACGACGGGCTCGAGCAGCGGGCCCATCAGCCCGGTGCCGCAGCCGAGGTCGAGCGCGCGCGCAAATCGCCGCCCGGCCGGCAGTTGCGCTGCCAGCACCGACGGTGTGCGGTAGCCCAGCACCTGCGTCAGATGCGCGTCGAAACCTTCGGCATAACTGTCGAACAGGCCCTCGACATAGTGCCGCGGCGCGGCCTGCGGGGCAGCCTCATCGTGCGCGCCTTGCACCGACGCCAGGTAGTAGCCGTTGAGCTCGGCGTCGCCGCCATGCGCCAGCGCCTGGCGGAAGCAGTCTGCGGCTTCGGGCAGGCGCTGCATGTCCTTCAGGATCGCGCCGCGCTGGCTCCAGGCCAGCGCGCTGGTGGCATCGACTTGCAACGCGCGCTCGAACGAGGCCAGCGCATCGGCCGGGCGCTCCAGCGCCTGCAACGTCAGCCCGCGGCGCAGCCAGCTCTCCAGATGCCCGGGCCGCCCGGCCAGCAGCGCGTCAAGCGCCGCCAGCACCTCGGCATGCCGGCCCAGCGCCGACAGCGGCGTGGTGCGCTGAAAGCGTGCGGCGGCATTGTTGGGTTCCAGCGCCAGCGCGCGGTCATAGGCCGCGAGGGCTTCTGCCGCGCGCCCGAGCAGCGCCAGCGCCTCGCCGCGATGACACCAGGCGTCAGGCGCGCGCTCGTCCTGCGCCAGCGACTGGTCGAGCATCGGCAGCGCCTCGGCCGGGCGGCCCAGGCGGATGCGCACCGCCGCCAGGTTGGCCAGCGTCGACGGCCGGCCAGGCAAGGCCGCCAGCGAGGCGACGAAGGCGCTGTCGGCCTCTTCCAGCCGGCCGGCGCCGAAGGCGGCCACACCCTGCATGAAGGCCTGGCGCGCGAGGTCGAACGGTGTCTGCATGCCGCACTCTAGCGTGCGTCGGTGGTAGGGTGACGGCCCCGTCTGCCTGGCCAGAAACACTGATGAGCCGAAGCCTTGCCCTGCTGTGGGCGCTGCGCCGCGCCGCCCTCCTCACGTTGCTGCTGCCGCTGCTGCATCCTCTGGCCAGCACCGCGCAGCCGCTGCCCGCGTTGCCCCAACGCGTGGTCGCGCCCACCGACCAGGCCGAGTTCCGCCGGCTGGTGCTGGACAACGGCCTGCGCGTGCTGCTCAGCAGCGACCCGCGCTTCAACAAGTCCGCCGCCGCGCTGGTGGTCGACGTGGGCCAGATCGACGACCCGCTCGACACCGAAGGCATGGCGCACTTCCTCGAACATATGCTGTTCCTGGGCACCGCCAAGTACCCCGACGAAGGCGAGTACCGCCGCTTCATGCAGGCCAACGGTGGCACCAACAACGCCTACACGGCCAGCGACCACACCAACTACAGCTTCGACGTGCGGCATGAAGCCCTGGCGCAGGCGCTGGACCGCTTCGCGCAGTTCTTCATCGCCCCAAGCTTCAACCCGGCTTTCGTGGCGCGCGAAGTCAACGCCGTGCACAACGAGGCCATGCGCCACCTGCAGAACGACTTCCGTCGCGACTGGAGCGTGCGGCGCGAGCTCTACCTGCCGGGCAGCGGCGAGAGCAAGTTTTCCACCGGCAACAAGGACACGCTGGCGCGCGCCACGCCGCAGGCCGTGCGCGCCTTCTACGAGCAGCACTACAGCGCCCACCGCATGGCGCTGGCAATCACCGGCCGCGCGTCGCTGGATGAGCTGGAGCGCCTGGCGCGACAGCACTTCAGCGCGGTGCCGCGGCGCGAGGTGAGCAAGGCCCCGCACGAGCCGAGCTTCCAGCCGCGCAAGGCTGCGCTGAGGATGGCCTTCGTCGAGCCGGCGCGTGAACTGCGCCAACTGAATCTGGAATTCGTCGTGCCGGCCACACGGCCGATGTTCGCCTCGCGCTCGGACACCCTGCTCGACGCGCTGCTCGAACGAGGCGGCCCCGGCGGCTTGCAGCAGCGGCTCAAGGACGAGGGGTTGGCCAACGCCGTCGGCTCTTCGATCTGGGAACGCACGCCCCAGTACGGCTCGCTGCGGCTGACCATCGACCTCACGCCCGACGGCGAACGTGAACACCAGCGCGTGCTCGGGCTGGTGTTCAGCTACCTCGACTTCCTGCGCCGCGCGCCCTTTCCGCAGGCGCTGTTCGACGACAGCGCCCGCGTCGGCGCGCTGAAGGAGACCTTTGCCGACCGAGGCGAGGGCCGGCCCCTGGCGATCCAGCTGGCCAACCAGGCGCTGTTCTATCCGCTGGAGGTGGCCGAACGCGCCCGCAGCGCCTGGGGCGCACCCGACGAAGCCGCCTACCGCCGGCTGCTGGAGATGCTGCGGCCGGACAACCTGCTGGTCACGCTGATGGCGCGCGGCCTGCCGATCGAGCGCAAGGACCGCATCTACGGCGTGGGCTACGCCTACCGCGAGGACGCCGGTGCCGCCTATGCGGCGCTGCTGCAGCCGCGCACGGACAACGGCTTCGCACTGCCGGCCCCCAACCGCTTCATGCCCGCGGCCACACCGCTGCTGCCCGAGCGTGCGCAGGCACTGATCAATGAGCCCGGGCTGGTGCTGCACTACGCCCCCGACAGCGTGTTCCAGCGCCCGCAGACCGCGCTGCTGATGCGCTTCGTGCCCGTGCGCGAATTGGCGTCGGTCGAGAGCGCGGCGCTGCTCGGGTTGTGGAGCAAGAGCCTGCAGGAGGCGCTGGCGGCCGACCTGGCCGATGCGGGCGCGGCCGGCGTCGAGACACGCCTGGAGCTCACGCTCGAAGGCCTGCGCCTGACGCTGGTGGGCTATGGCGATTCACCAGCGCGCGTGGCGCGCCATCTGGCCGCGCGCCTGCGCAACTTCGATCCCGGCGCGGCGCGCTTTGCCGACCTGCGCGAGCAGCGTGTGCGCGAACTCGCCAGTTACGCGCAGACCGAAGCTTTCGCCCAGGCGCGCGACCGCCGCGACGCGATGCAGCGCGAGTTTGCGCAGCAGCCGCTCGATCTGCTGCCGCGCACGCGCAGCGCCACCTGGCCCGAGGTGCAGCGCTTCGGCCAGCGGCTGCTGGCCCGCGGGCGGCTGGAGATGCTGGTGCACGGCCACCTGTCACCCGAGGACGCGAGCGCCACCGCGCGTGAGGTGGCCGGCGCAGTGGCTGCCACGGCGGCGCGGCCGCATGAGCTGCTGCGCCGGCGCCATCTGGTGATGGCGCCGGGCGAGAACCTGGTCGACGCGGTGCTGGTCGAGGGTGTCAACGCGGCGTGGATCGGTGACTACCTGTTTGCCGAGGACACGCCGGCGTTGCGCGCCACCTCGCTGGTGATCAGCGCCTTCGTCGGGCCGCTGTTCTTCACCGAACTGCGCACCCGCCAGCAGCTGGGCTACATCGTCGGCGGCGGCGCCAGTGGCTCGCTGCGCGAGCGCTTCCTGACCTTCACCATCCAGTCCAGCAGCCTGGCGGCGAGTGAGCTGCGCGACCGCGCCGAGCGCTTCATCGCCACGCTGCCTGCCGCGCTGGCGGCGCTGAACGACGCCGACTGGGCCACGCTCAAAGCCGGCGTGCGGTCGCGGCTGGACGAGAAGCCCACCGGCATCGCCGAGCGCGCCGAGCGACTGTTCAGCACCGCCTACGGCTTCAACGGCGACTGGGCGCGCGAGCAGACCACGCTGGCGGCCCTGCAGGCGTTGACGCGTGAAGAGGCGGTGCGCGTGCTGACGCAGACCGTGGACAGCAGCTCGGCGCGGCGGCGCAACCTGCTGGTGGACCCGGGCGCGCGGGCGCCTTCACCGCCGGTGTCGGCGAGCTTCGCCGATCGCGAGGCGTGGAAAAAGACGCGCGAGTACCGCTGAGCGGGCTGAGTCTGACGTTGCCGGGCGCGGGCTATATTGGCCGGATGTCCACCATGATTTCTTCAGCCCCTTTTCCGCTGCCGTCAGGCATCGACGCGCACCTGCCCTGGCGGCCCTGGCGTCTTTCCGGCGTGGTGGTCGGCGTGCTGCTGAACGACCCGGCCGCGCTGGCGGCTCTCGGCGAGGCGGTGCATGCCGCGCCGTACAAGGCACCGCCCAAGGCGCCGGTGCTGTACTTCAAGCCACGCAACACGCTGGCCCGCAGCGGCTCGGCCGTCATGGTGCCGGCCGATGCGGGTGAGGTTGAGGGCACGCTGGAGGTGGGTGCCACGCTTGGCCTGGTGATCGCCCGCACGGCCTGCCGCGTGGCCGCGTCGCAAGCGATGGCGCACGTCGCCGGCGCGCTGCTGCTGGCCGACCTGTGCCTGTCGCACGACAGCTTCTACCGGCCCAGCGTGCGGCTGCGCGCGCGCGACGGCTCTTGCCTGCTGGGCCCGCATTGCCTGCCGCTGGCCGCATTGCCGGCGCTCGACACGCTGGTGCTGACCACCGCCATCGACGGCCGCCCGGTGCACACCACCGCGCTGGGCGGCATGCAGCGTCAGGCTTCTCAATTGCTGCAGGACGTGACTGAGTTCATGACGCTTCACCCCGGCGACATCCTGCTGCTGGGCAGCGCAGCGGGCGCGCCTCGGGCCAGCGCCGGCCAGCGCATCACCATCAGCGCGCCGGGCTTCGAGCCGCTCGAAGGCCGTCTGGTGGCCGAGCACGGCAGCACGCAGGTGCCCGCATGAGGACCGCATGAGGACGGCCCGCGTGGCCTACGGCGGCGCGCTGCACGAGGCCGTGCCGCACGCGCAGGGCCTGCAGCTGGCCGATGGCCGCGTGCTGGCCGAAGACGCCGTGGTCTGGCTGCCGCCCTTCGAGGTGGGCACGATCATCGCGCTCGGGCTGAACTACGCCGACCACGTGAAGGAACTGTCCAAAGAGCTGACGGAGAGCACCCGCGACGAGCCGCTGGTCTTCATCAAGGGCCCGGGCAGTCTGGTCGGCCACCGGGGGCTGACACGCCGCCCGCGCAACGCCGCCTTCATGCACTACGAATGCGAGCTGGCGGTGGTGATCGGCGCCACCGCCACGCGCGTGCGCCGTGCCGACGCGATGCAGCACGTGGCCGGCTACACGGTGGCCAACGACTACGCCGTGCGCGACTACCTCGAGAACTGGTACCGCCCCAACCTGCGCGTGAAGAACCGCGACGGCGCGACGGCGCTGGGCCCCTGGTTCGTCGACGCCGCCGAGGTGCCCGACCCGCAGGCGCTGGCGCTGCGCACGCAGGTCAACGGCCGCACCACGCAGCAGGGTCACACCTCGAACATGATCCACGACATCGCGTCGCTGATCGAGTACCTGAGCGCGTTCATGACGCTGCAGGCCGGCGATGTGATCCTCACCGGCACGCCTGACGGCGTGGTCAACGTCGAGGCCGGCGATGAGGTGGCGACCGAGATCGACGGCATCGGGCGCCTCGTCAACACACTGGTCGGCGACGACGCCTTCGGCCGCTAGGAGCCCTGCGCATGCGAACCATCCTGCACCTGATCGACGGCAAGCCCGTCGACAGCCCCGAGCGCTTCCAGACCCTGAACCCGGCCACGCAGGAGCCGCTGGCCGAGGTGGCCGCCGGTGGCGAGCATGAGGTGCAGGCTGCAGTGGCTGCCGCCAAGGCGGCGTTTCCGAAGTGGGCCGGTCTGCCGGCCACCGAACGTGCGCGGCTGATGCGCCGGCTGGGCGACCTGATCGCGGCCCATGTGCCCGAGATCGCGCGCACCGAGACGATGGACACCGGGCAGGTGATCGCGCAGACCGGCAAGCAGCTCGTGCCGCGCGCGGCCGACAACTTCTACTACTTCGCCGAGATGTGCACGCGCGTGGACGGCCACACCTACCCGACGCCGACGCATCTGAACTACACGCTGTTCCACCCGGTGGGCGTGTGCGCGCTGATCAGCCCGTGGAACGTGCCCTTCATGACCGCCACCTGGAAGGTCGCGCCCTGCCTGGCCTTCGGCAACACGGCGGTGCTGAAGATGAGCGAGCTGTCGCCGCTGTCGGCCGCGCGGCTGGGCGAGCTGGCGCTGGAGGCGGGCATTCCGCCGGGCGTGCTGAACCTGGTGCACGGCTTCGGCAAGACCGCCGGCGAGGCGCTGTGCCGCCACCCCGACGTGCGCGCCATCAGCTTCACCGGCAGCACCGCCACCGGCCACCGCATCGTGCAGGCCGCCGGGCTGAAGAAGTTCAGCATGGAACTCGGCGGCAAGAGCCCGTTCGTGATCTTCGACGACGCCGACCTGGCGCGTGCACTGGACGCGGCCGTGTTCATGATCTTCAGCAACAACGGCGAGCGATGCACCGCGGGCAGCCGCATCCTGGTGCAGAAGAGCATCTACGCCGACTTCGCGCACAAGTTCGCCGAGCGCGCGCGGCGCATCAGCGTGGGCGACCCGCTGGACGAGAAGACGCTGATCGGGCCGATGATCAGCCCGGGCCATCTGGAGAAGGTGCGGCGCTACATCGAACTCGGCCCGCGCGAAGGTGCCACGCTGCTGTGCGGCGGGCTGGCAGCGCCTGAGCTGCCGGCGCATCTGCAGCGCGGCAATTTCGTGCAGCCGACCGTGTTTGCCGATGTGGACAACCGCATGCGCATCGCGCAGGAAGAGATCTTCGGCCCGGTGGCCTGCCTGATCCCGTTCGACGACGAGGCCGATGCGGTGCGCCTGGCCAACGACATCGCCTACGGTCTGTCGAGCTACGTGTGGACCGAGAACATCGGCCGCGCGCACCGCGTCGCCGCGGCGGTGGAGGCCGGCATGTGCTTCGTCAACAGCCAGAACGTGCGCGACCTGCGCCAGCCTTTCGGCGGCACCAAGGCCAGCGGCACCGGGCGCGAAGGCGGCACCTGGAGCTACGATGTCTTCCTCGAACCGAAAAACGTGGCGGTCAGCCTGGGCAGCCACCACATTCCGCACTGGGGGGTCTGAGCATGGGCCGTCTTGCACTGGCCGCCAAGGTCACGCATGTGCCTTCGATGTACCTGAGCGAGATCGACGGGCCGGGCAAGGGCCAGCGCCAGGCGGCCATCGACGGGCACATCGAGATCGGGCGGCGCTGCCGCGCGCTGGGCGTCGACACGATCGTCGTCTTCGACACCCATTGGATGGTCAACGCCGGTTATCACATCAACTGCGCACCGAGCTTCAAGGGCCTGTACACCAGCAACGAGCTGCCGCACTTCATCAGCAACATGGCGTTCGAATTCGACGGCAACCCGGCGCTGGGCCGGCTGCTGGCCGAGGTGGCCAACGAGCACGGCGTGAGCACCCTGGCGCACGACGCCACCACGCTGGCGCCGGAGTACGGCACGCTGGTGCCGATGCGCTACATGAACGCGGACCGGCACTTCAAGGTGATCTCCGTGTCGGCGCTGTGCATGGTGCACACGCTGGCCGACAGCGCGCGCCTGGGCTGGGCCTTTCGCCGCGCCATCGAAGACCGCTACGCGGGCACGGTGGCCGTCCTGGCCAGCGGCTCGCTCAGTCACCGCTTTGCGCAGAACGGCCTGGCCGACCAGTACCGCAACCGAATGTGGAGCCCCTTCCTCGAACAGCTCGACCACCTGGTGGTGGGCCTGTGGCAGCGCGCCGAGTGGGGCGACTTCTGCGACATGCTGCCGGAGTACGCGGCCAAGGGCCACGGTGAGGGTTTCATGCACGACACCGCGATGCTTTTGGGGGCCCTGGGCTGGAACCGTTACGAGCAGCCGGTGGAGGTGCTGACGCCCTTCTTCCCCAGTTCGGGCACCGGGCAGATCAATGCGGTGTTTCCGGTGTCGCCGATGCCGGCCGACCTGACGGGCATCGGCCAGCCGCGTTCACCGGCCCTGGCCGGCGGCAGGCTCTGAGCCTCTTCGCCTCTGAATACAGGAGCCGACGATGCCCCATGTGGTGGTGCTCTACACCGGCAACCTCGAAGCGCAGGCCGACATGGGCGTGTTCTGCCGCCGCGCGGCCGATGCCTTGCTGACGGTGCGCGACGAGGCCGGTGCGCAGGTCTTCCCGACCGGCGGCGTGCGCGTCTTCGCCTACCCCGCGGCGCACTTTGCGGTGGCCGACGGCAGCGGCGACCACGCCTTCGTCTACGTGCAGTTGCGCATGGGCCGCGGCCGCAGCGCCGCAGTGCAGGGGGCCGCAGGCCACGCGCTGGGCGCCGCCGCGCGAGACCACTTTGCCGCGCTGCTGGCCGAGCGGCGCTTCGGTCTGACGGTGCAGGTGGACGAAGGCCCGGAAGTCTTCGACGCCAAGCTGGGCAACCTGCACGCGTTCTTTACCCGAGCCTGAACACCCGACCCTTGACACCCGACCCTGAACCGATCGAAAGGCACGGCGCGATGCTGTCTACCGAGACCCACCAGATGCTCGCCCGCGAGCTGTACCAGGCACGCCGGAAGCGCCAGCCGCTGCGCCACTTCTCCCAGCGCCACCCCGAGATGGGCTTCGACGACGCCTACGCCATCCAGCGCGAATGGGTGCGGCTGGAGCAGGCCGACGGCCGCGTCATCAAGGGCCGCAAGATCGGGCTGACCTCGCGCGCGATGCAGCTCTCGAGCCAGATCACCGAACCCGACAGCGCGCCCCTGATGGACGACATGTTCTTCGAGCAGGGCGGCGACATCCCGATCAAACGCTTCATCGCGCCGCGCGTCGAAGTCGAGCTGGCCTTCATCCTCGGGCGGCCGCTGCGCGGCCCGGGCGTCAGCCTGTTCGACGTGCTGGCCGCAACCGACTACGTCAGCCCGGCCATCGAGATCATCGACGCGCGCATCGAGCAGTTCGACCGCGACAGCAAGGCCCCGCGCAAGGTCTTCGACACCATCAGCGACTTCGCCGCCTGTGCCGGCATCGTGCTCGGCGGGCGGCCGGTGCGGCCCGACGCGGTGGACCTGCGCTGGGTCGGCGCGATGCTCTACAAGAACGGCGTGATCGAGGAGACCGGGCTGGCCGCGGGCGTGCTGAACCACCCGGCCACCGGCGTGGCCTGGCTGGCCAACAAGATCGCGCTGCAGGGCGACGGGCTGGCCGCCGGCGAGGTGTTGCTGGCCGGATCCTTCACGCGCCCGACGCCCGCCGTCGCCGGCGACACGCTGCACGCCGACTACGGGCCGCTGGGCACGGTGTCGTTCCGCTTTGTCTGACGAGACTCGCATGAGTGTTGACCCCCGACCGCCGCACATCAGCCCCGACGAGTGGGCCGCGCGCGTGCAACTGGCCGCGGCCTACCGCATCGTCGACCGCCTGGGCTGGGGCGAGCTGATCTACAACCACATCTCGCTGCGCGTGCAGGACGGTTCGGGCCACGTCCTGCTCAACCCTTTCGGGCTGCACTACCGCGAGGTCTGCGCGTCCAACCTGGTCAAGGTCGATGCCGAAGGCCGCATCGTCGGCGAGAGCCGCTGGCCGATCAACCCGGCCGGCTTCAGCTTCCACGGCGCGATCCACCGGACGGTGGCCGACGCGCACTGCGTGATGCACGTGCACACCACGCCGACGATGGCCGTGTGCTGCCTTGAAGACGGCCTGTCATTCACCAACTTCTACGCCGCGCAACTGCACGGCAAGGTGGCTTATCACGACTTCGAGGGCATCACCGTGCATGCCGACGAAGGCGCCCGCATCCTCGCCAGCGCCGCGGGCAAGCCGGTGCTGCTGCTGCGCAACCACGGGCCGGTGGTCATGGGCCACGGCCTGGCGCAGACGCTGTCGCTGATGTGGCTGGTGCAGCGCGCCTGCGAGGTGCAGCTGGCGGCCATGTCGATGGGCGCGCTGCGCCGCATCCCGACGCCGGTGCTCGAAGCCTGCGTGCGCGACTCGCTGAACTTCGACCCGCGCTTCGGCGCCGGGCAGAACGCCTTCGACGCGCTGCAGCGCCTGCTGGATGCCGATGACCCGTCGTACCGCGCCTGAGCCCGGCGCGACGAGGCGACACCTCAGGCACTGAAACGACGCCTGGCCCTTCGTCGCGCAGCACCAGACGTCGGCCGCGCCACAGGGCGTGGACGGCGAGCACAGGGCGCCCGGCTCGAGGGTTTGTCCCGGTTCTGTTCGACGCGTGGTAACGATTACATTGCGTTCCCTACAGGGCAGACCGCCCGCCCCGTTGATCCGATGCCGCTCTCCACGCCTGTTCGAAAACCCGCCGTGAACGCTGTCCCGATATCGATCAAGGTCGTGGCCCAGCGCGCGGGTGTGTCGGTAGCCACCGTGTCGCGCGTGCTCAACGATCACGACGCGGTACGCGAAGAAACGCGCAGCCAGGTGCGGCGCGTCATCGACGAACTGGGCTACCAGACCAACCACCTCGCGCGCAATCTGCGCACGGCCCGCAGCGGGCTCGTGCTGGTGACGGTGCCCGACCTGCGCAACCCGTTCTACGGCCGTGTCGTCGAAGGCATCGCTGAGCGGCTGCAACCGCTGGGGTATCACACGCTGCTGTGCGACACGCGCCAGCGCACCACGCAAGCCACCAACCATCTGCAGTTGATCCTGCAGCGCAAGGTGGACGGCGCCATCTGCCTGGACCCGTACACCGTGCACCGGTCGCTGGCCGAAGACCTGCATGACCTGCCGTGGGTGGCCTGCTGCGAGTACGACGAGGGCATGCAGGTGCCGCACGTGGGCATCGACAACTTCGCCGCGGCGCGCGACGCCGTGCGCTACCTGCTCGACCGCGGCCACCGGCGCATCGCGATGATCGGCTACGACCAGAGCTTCCTCTTCGCGCGACAGCGCCGGGCGGGCTACGAGGCGGCGCTCGAGCAGGCCGGCGTGGCGCCGGACCCGCACCTGCTGCGCGTCGCACCCGGCCTCGGCTTCGACGATGGCGCCGACACGATGCGCAGCCTGTGTCAGCTGCGCGAGCGGCCGACCGCGGTGTTTGCGGTCTCCGACACGCTGGCCATCGGCGCCCTGCGCGCGGCGCGCGGCGCGGGCCTGCAGGTGCCGCGAGACCTCGCCGTGGTGGGCTTCGACGACATCGACTTCGCGGCGCAGACCGACCCGGCGCTCACCACGGTGGCCCAGCCGATGGAAGCGCTTGGCCGGGCGGCGGCGGCGATCCTCGTGCAGCGGCTGACGCGTCCGGACGAACCGGCCATCAGTCAGACGCTGGCTCACGAACTGCGCGTCCGGGCTTCGGCCTGAGATGGAACCCAGCCGCCAAGGAGCCCGCGTGAACCTCGGAGAGCCGTCATTTACTTACTACGTGTAATCCATTACATCGCCATCGCCACCGGCGCTGACAGTGGCGAACTTTTCCCTTGCCGAAGCGCTTGTCGTAATTCCGCGGCACTGAAGCCGGCCCTCGGCAGCCGGCAGCTCGCGCCTTCAACCTGATGCAGGAGACACCAAATGAATCGATCGAACTTCCTCCGTGCGGCCTCGGCCGCTGCCCTCGGTCTGGGCCTGGGCCTGGGTTCCGTGCACGCCCAGACCACCCTTCGGCTGGGCCACAACATCTCGGTCACGTCGCCCTACCAGGTGGGGGCCGAAGCCTTCGCCAAGGCGGTGGCCGAACGCACCCAGAACCGGGTGCGTGTGCAGATCTTCCCCTCGGGCGCGCTGGGCAACGAGCGTGACATGGTCGAAGGCCTCCAGCTGGGCACGATCGACTTCGTCATCAGTTCCACCGCGGCCGTGGGGCCCTTCGTGCCTGCGCTGCAGGTGCTCGACGTGCCCTTCCTGTTCCGCGACTACGCCCATGCGCGGGCGGTCATCGATGGCCCCATCGGGGCGGATCTGACGAAGTCGGTCAACGAAAAGAACCTGGCTGCGCTGGCCTTTGGCGAGATCGGCTTTCGCCAGATCAGCGCCAACAAGCGCGTCAACACCACCGACGATCTGAAGGGCGTGAAGCTGCGCAGCCAGAACAACCCGGTGCACCTGGGCGCCTGGCGCGCGCTGGGTGCGCAGCCCACCGTGGTCGGCTTCAACGAGCTCTACGCGGCCTTGCAAGGCGGTGTCGTCGATGCCAACGAGCAGCCGATCTCGATCCACGCGGCGTCCAAGTTCTTCGAGGTGCAGAAGCACCTGACGCTGACCAACCACATCTACGGCGCCGCGCTGCTGCTGGGCTCGCCCACTTCGCTGAGGAAGCTCTCGCCGGCCGACCAGGAAGCCGTTCGTATGGCCGCGCGTGAGTCCGTGGCACCGATGCGCAAGGCGGTGGAGGCGCAAGACTCCAGCGCCATCGCCACGCTGCGGCAAGGTGGCATGACCATCAACGAGAGCTTCGACCGCGCCTCCTTCGAGCGCGCATTGGCCGAGTACAAGGTCGGGCTGGCCCAGACTCTCGGCGCAGACCGCCTGAAGGCGATCCGCGAGACGCGCTGACCGTCGGATTGACGCCGGAACCCGCCAGACCATGGACCCCACCGTCGATCGCGCCGTGCCAGTCGGCCCGTGGGCGCGCGCCCTGCTCGCAGCCGACCGCTGGAGCACGGGTGTCGCCACGGCGCTGGCCGGCGCGGCGATGGTGGGTGCCGTGTCCCTGGCGTTCTATCAGGTGCTGATGCGCTACGTCTTCAACCGGCCGACCGCGTGGACCGAGTCGATCCTGCAGTTGCTGGTGGTGTGGATGGTCTACCTCGGGCTGGCGGTGACGTTCCGCACCGGCGCGCTGGTCTCGGTGGATCTGCTGCTCACCAGCACCCGTGGTTTGGTGCGGCGCACCGTGGAGACGACCATCCTGCTGCTGTCCCTGGTACTGCTCGGGCACATGGTCTGGTACGGCTCGGCGATGGTCCAGCGCGGGGCCAGCAACATCAACCCGGTGCTCGGCTTTGCCATGTCCTGGGGCTACCTGGCGGTGCCGGTGGGCGGGGCGCTGGCCACGCTGGCGGCGTTGGCGCGTTTTGTCGATCCGCAGGCGCGCGAACCGCTGCCGCCGGTGGGCGACTGAGCGCAGCGGGCCCAGGCCATGCCGTCAACGATGCTGGTGGTGATGTGCGCAATGTTCGCGCTGGCCGTGCCCATTGCGGTGTCGATCGGCCTGGCGGCCATCGTCGGCATCCAGTTCTTCGACGCGATGCCGCCTGTCGTCATCGGCCAGCAGCTGTACGTGACGCTGGACCGCTTCCCGCTGGTGGCGATCCCGTTCTTCATCCTCGCCGGCAATCTGATGGACGTCGGCGGCATCAGCCGCCGGCTGGTCGAGTTCGCCCGCGCCATCGTCGGTGGCCTGCAAGGCGGCCTGCCGGCGGCCTGCGTGCTCACCTGCATGATCTTCGCCGCCGTCTCGGGCAGCAGTACGGCCACCACTTTCGCCGTCGGCGCGGTGCTGATCCCGGCGATGGTGCGTGCCGGCTATCCGGTGGCCTGGGCGGCAGCGCTGCAGGCCTGCGCGGCAGAGCTCGGCGTGATCATCCCGCCGTCGATCCCGATGATCCTGTACGGCGTGGCCGCCGACGTCTCGGTGGGCGAGTTGTTCATCGCCGGCTTCGGCCCGGGCTTGCTGATCGGCGCCGGGCTCATCGCCTACGTGCTGTGGGTCAGCCGGCGCAAGGGCTGGGGCAAACGCGACGGCGAAGGGCGCCTGACGCTGGGCGCCGCCACGCTGTCGGCCTTCTGGGCCCTGTTGATGCCGGTGGTGGTGCTGGGCGGCATCTACGGCGGGCTCGTCACGCCTACCGAGGCCTCGGCGCTGGCGGTCTTCTACGCCGTGTTCGTGGGCGCCTTCATCCACCGTGAGCTGACCTGGGCCCGGCTGTCGGACGCCGTGCGCCGCTCGGTCATCTCGTCGTGCGTGGTGCTGTTCATCATCGCCTGGGCCGGCCTGCTGGGTTTCATCATCAACCGCGAAGGCGTCACCGCCGACATCGGGCGCTGGATCATCGAGACGCTGGACAACAAGTGGCTGTTCCTGATCGCGGTGAACGTGGTGCTGTTCGTCATCGGCATGTTCATCGAGACCTCGGCGGCCATCATCATCCTCGCGCCCATCCTGGCCCCGGTGGCGGCCAAGTTCGGGCTCGACCCGGTGCACTTCGGCATCGTGATGGTGGTCAACCTGGCCGTCGGCTTCATCACCCCGCCCTTCGGCGTCAACCTGTTTGCCGCCTGCATGGTGGCGCGCATCCCGGTGCAGAAGATCATGCTGCCGGTGATCCCCTTCATCGGCGTGGTGCTGGCATGCCTGATGCTGATCACCTTCATTCCCGCCATCCCGTTGACCCTGCGCGACCTGGTCTACCGCTGACCGCGTCCTTGTCTGCATCCCTCCACACCCGGTATGAAAACGCTCAAAGGCCCTGCCATCTTCCTCGCGCAGTTCATCAGCGAAAGCGCGCCCTTCGACACCCTCGAGGGCCTGGCGGCCTGGGCCGCCGGCCTGGGCTACCGCGGCGTGCAGATGCCGACCTCCACGCCGCACATCTTCGACCTCGAAAAGGCAGCCGCCAGCGATGCCTACTGCGATGAGGTGAAGGGTCGCCTGGCTGATCAGGGCCTGCAGATCAGCGAGCTGTCCACGCATCTGCAAGGGCAGCTGCTGGCGGTGCACCCCGCCTACGACACCCTCTTCGACGGCTTCGCCGCGCCCGAGGTGCGTGGCAACCCGGCGGCGCGCACGGCCTGGGCGGCTGAGCAATTGCGGCTGGCCGCCCACGCCTCGCGCAGGCTGAGCCTGAAGGCCCATGCCACGTTCTCCGGCGCGCTGGCCTGGCCGTACCTGTACCCGTGGCCTCAGCGCCCTGCCGGCCTGGTGGAGCAGGCCTTCGAGGAGCTGGCCCGCCGCTGGCGGCCGGTGCTCGATGCGTTCGACGACGCGGGCGTCGATGTCTGCTACGAACTGCACCCCGGCGAAGACCTGCACGACGGCGTCACCTTCGAGCGTTTCCTCGACGCCGTGGGCCAGCACCCGCGCGCCAGCATCCTCTACGACCCCAGCCACTTCGTCCTGCAGCAACTCGACTACCTGGCTTTCATCGACCACTACCACCCGCGCATCAAGGCCTTCCACGTCAAGGATGCGGAGTTCCGGCCCAATGGCCGGCAAGGCGTCTATGGCGGCTACCAGCCGTGGGTCGACCGCGCCGGGCGCTTTCGTTCGCTGGGCGATGGCCAGATCGACTTCCGCGCCATCTTCAGCCGCCTGGCCCGGCACGGCTTCGACGGCTGGGCGGTACTGGAGTGGGAGTGCTGCCTGAAGAATCCTGAAGACGGCGCGCGCCAGGGCGCCGCCTTCATCCGCGATCACATCATCCGCGTCGGCGAGCGCTCGTTCGACGACTTCGCCGCGGCAGGTGTCAACCGCGGCGCGATTGCCTCCCTGCTCGGCCTGGGTCAGGGGCCCGCGCCGTGAGCATGCCGGGCGCGGCGCGACGCCGCATCCGGCTGGCCATGGTGGGCGGCGGCGAGGGCAGCTTCGTCGGCGCTGCGCATCGCGTCGCCGCGCGGCTGGACGATTGCTTCGAACTGGTCGCAGGCGCCTTCTCCTCCGACCCCGCGCGAGCGTTGGCCAGTGGCATCGCGATCGGGCTGCCCGGCGACCGCTGCTACGGCGGCTACGGCGGCTACGAGCAGATGGTGGCCAGCGAAGCGCGGCGCGATGATGGCGCCGAGGTGGTGGCCATCCTCACGCCCAATCATCTCCACGCGTCGGTGGCCACCGCCTGCCTGAAGCACGGGCTGGACGTCATCTGCGAGAAGCCGCTGGCGGTGTCGCTGGCCGAAGCGGATGCGCTGGTGCAGCTGTCAGCGGCGCAGCAGCGCCTGTTCATCGTCACGCACACCTACGCCGGCTACCCGGCGGTCCGTCATGCGCGTGAACTGGTGGCCGGTGGCGCGCTGGGCGAGCTGCGCGTGGTGCAGGTGGAGTACGCCCAGGACTGGCTCGCGACAGACCTCGAGCGCACGGGCCACAAGCAGGCGGGCTGGCGCACCGACCCCGCGCAGGCCGGCCCGGCCGGCGCGCTGGGGGACATCGGCACACATGCCTTCCACCTGCTGGGCTACGTGGGCGGCGCTGCGGTCGAGCAGGTCTGCGCCGAAGTCCACACCTTCGTGCCCGGGCGGCCACTGGACGACCACGTCCAGGCCCTGCTGCGTCTGCAGGGTGGCGCCCGCGGCATGCTGTGGGCCAGCCAGGTGGCGAGCGGCGAACACAACGCGCTGCGTCTGCGTCTGTATGGCAGCCGGGCGTCGATCCGCTTCGACCAGGAAGAGCCCGATACGCTGTGGTTCACGCCGCTGGGCGAGCCGGCGCAGCGCCTGCGCCGCGGCGCGCTGGACTCGCCCGGCGCGACGGCCGCCACCCGGTTGCCGCCGGGCCACCCCGAGGGCTGGTACGAGGCGCTGGCGCAGCTGTACCGCGATTTCGCCGAGCTGTGGCACGCACGCGCCGAAGCCCGGGTGCCGCCGCCGTGGGCGCAGGCCACGCCCCAGTTGGCCGACGGCCGACAGGGGCTGGCCTTCATCGACGCCGTGCTGCGCAGCCACAGCGCCGGCCAACGCTGGGTGAGCTTGCAGTGATGCCCGGCTGCGCTGCGGCGTCGCCTCCGTTCAAGCCTGAACCTCATCACGCCAGGAGAACCGCATGACCCCGGGCATGAACCTGTACCTGTGGACCGACCGCCTGCAGCCCAGCCACCGAATGCTGCTGGAGCAGTTGCGCACGCTGGGCTATGGCAGCCTGGAAGTGCCCGTGCTGTACCACCAGGACGAGGCGTCCTACCGCAGCGCGGCCGCTTGGTTCGATGCGCTGGGCCTCACGCGCAGCACGGCGGCCGCGCTGGGGCCGGACGTCAACCCGGCCTCACCCGATGCGGGCGTGCGCGCCGCGGCGCTGGAGAGCCTGACACGCATGATCGGCTGCACGGCCGCGCTGGGTGCGCGCCGGCTGGTCGGCCCGCTGCACTCCGCGCTCGGTGTGTTCAGTGGCGTGCCGCCCACCGCCGACGAGTGGCGCTGGTCGGTCGACACCGTGCGCGCGGCCGGTGAGCGCGCTGCTTCCGTCGGGGTCGAGCTCGCCATCGAACCGCTGAACCGCTTCGAGTGCTATCTGCTCAACGACCAGCGCCGCGGCGCCGAGTACGTGCGCGCGGTCGGCCTGCCCAACGTGGGCCTGCTGTACGACAC
>Ga0335394_10002118_pt1 | contig 22261 bp, 12 predicted proteins | sample MAT03_FD_205741 | JGI IMG/M metagenome (GOLD analysis project Ga0335394, IMG submission 205741) | Freshwater microbial communities from Lake Fryxell liftoff mats and glacier meltwater in Antarctica - MAT-03 (spades assembly) (version 2) ...
TGCCAAAAGACTGCCGCTGTGAAGTTCGCTTGACATTGCCCAAGGGAATGGTGATGGAGCCCAGCGAGGTACTTACGCTGGAAGGTGAGGATACGCTTGCCTGGCGAATTGCGATCGAGGATTCGGATCCGGAGTTGGTGGTGATATTGCACTCCAAGCCGGGTTCTCGCTGGCAAATCGATTGCAGCGTTGGCGTACGAGCTGGCCGGGAGGGGAACCCGATGCGGATCGGCCCGAACGACGGGCGTATGGTGGTGAATCGATTGATTGCGTACGACCAATGGCTTCTGCGATCCAAGGAAGGGTTGAGGGACGCACGCGCGAATTTGCGAGGCAAATCCTCGATTGACTTTAGCGGTGAGATTCGAAAACTGGAACTTCAGCAACGCTTAGTCGAAAAAGCAAAGAAGTTTTGGATAGGAGCGGAAGCCATCAGTCAAAAATTCTTCGACGACAACTCCATCCAGGTGCAATTCGTAGCTCGGGAACGCCCCGTATTAAAAGCGGATTGACCCGAATCAAAAGCGGATTGACCCGAATTTAAAGCGGATTGAAGTGTTGCTCAGCGAACGCCATTTGGGCTATAGTTGCTAACCAGTGTTGCTTCCTACCTAGCCAATGGGATTGTCCAGCCTCAAGCATTGGAATGGAAGAAGCACGCAGGACGGGATGAACTGTAACTTAGGCGTATAGAATTGCAGAAACGATGGAGTCGGCGGGATGATCAAGGTTGGATTAGTGGGTATCGGCTTTATGGGGTGGGTCCACCAGTTGGCCTATCGGCGCAGCAAGAACGCAAAATTGGTTGCGTTTTCTTCCAGTGATCCCAAGAAACGCTCTGGGGACTGGCGCGGCATCCAAGGGAATTTTGGCCCGCCGGGTGAGCTTATTTCGTTGGATGGAATCGAGGCCTTTGAGTCCTTGGAACAGATGGTGCGATCGCCAAATATCGACGTGATCGATATCTGCCTTCCACCGCATCTACATACACAGGCGGCTTTGCTCGCAATGGAGCATGGCAAGGACGTTTTTTGCGAGAAACCCTTGGCCTTGAATCCATCGGACTGCTTTCGAATTCTTGAAACAGCATCGCGTCTACAACGCATCGCATTGGTCGCGCATGTCCTGCCCTATATGGGTGCATTCGCGTTGGCCACGGAGCTGGTGGCGAGAGGGACGTATGGTGCGCCCATCGGCGGCTACTTCAAACGGATCATCTCCGATCCCACATGGATTCCGGACTTCTATGCGCCGGACAAGGTAGGTGGACCGCTCGTAGACCTGCATGTCCACGATCTGCATTGGATCCAATTGCTCTTTGGCAAGCCACAAGGGGTGCATGCAGTGGGTCGTATGCATGGGAAGGTTGCGAAGTTTGCGCATGTCCTTTTCGACTACGGCGATGCGGATATTGCGGTATCGAGCAGTTCGGGGGTGATCGATGGCCCTGGCAGGCCATTCACCCATGGCTTCGAGTTGCATTTAGAAAATGCGACGCTGCAGCATGAGTTCGCTGCCTTTCGCGACAATCCCGAGATTATGCCGCTGAAGATCGTGACTCGCGATGGGCAAGTGATTCGTCCGGAGATGCCGGCGACTGACGAGGTCGATGCCTTCGTAGCTGAAATCGATGACATGGCCGAAAGCGTTCGATCTCGCTGCCCCGCGCCGCGCCTCAATGGTTTGCTCGCCGCTCAAGCGATTGAGCTTGCGATCCTGATCCAAGAGCAATTGGCACATCGCAATGTTTCTTAATTGCTTGTTTAAATCGACGGTTATTTACGTCGCTATCACATGGCTGATGGCGGCAGTCGACTTGAGTGCACTCGCTCAAGAAGTCCAACGTACAGATAAAGGACTTTACGAGTTGGTCGACAAACGATTGCGTTTGGTGACGGATATTCCAATCGATGCTGAGTTAAAGAGTTGGCCTGGATTGCTGGATCAAGCGATCGAACATTGGCGAATCTACTTCGATGCGGACCCCGATAAGTGGAACGATCTGCATTTGGACGTAATGCTCGTCGGTGACCGAGCGAAAATGGAATCGTTGGGGATGTTGGACGCGGTTCCAGCTTTTGAAGAGGGATACCAATTAGGGAACCAACTCTATGTGCGGGAGCAATCCTCGGTTTACTTTCGCCGCAATATGTTTTTGCATGAGGCAACGCATTGGATTGTTTGGCATCTTTATGGCGGTGGCGGATCCCCATGGTTCATGGAGGGTCTGGCCGAAATGCAGGGAACCCACTCTTTAGTAGAGGGCAAGCTAACTCTAGGCCTGATTCCAGAGAAGGCGTCCTTAGTCCCGGCGTGGGGGCGTCTCCGATTGATTCACGATACCTTGTCGGGCGGCGTCGCTCCTTCGTTGGACGAGATTTTTGCATACGGAAACGCAAGGGAAGAACATCGAATCCGATACGCCTGGAGTTGGGCCGCATGCCAATTTTTTTCCCGGCATCCAAAGTATGGCCCAATCCTGAAGGGTTTTTACCGACAGGGGCTAGACTATTCGTACGATTTGTCGGGTCGCTTCAAAAAATGCCTTTTGCCGGAGTGGCCGATCGTGCAAGCTGAATGGAACGCATTTGTTTCCGATTTGGATTTTGGCTACGATTTCCAAAGTTCTTTGGTGCGAATCGACCAGGATACCCGCGTTTCAGCGATGCCATGGATGCTTCAAGTCGATCGTGGTTGGCAATCTACGGGAATCCGTGTCGAGGCGGGGCAGAGTATTGGAGTCGAGGCGAGCGGAAAGTACCGGGTCCGCGAGGGTAGGAGTGTTTTGGCCGTCGATTGGGATTCGGAGCCAGCCGGGATAACTGCAGAGTACCATCGCGGAAAACCGCTGGGCTGTCTCCTGGCTAGCGTGGTTTCATTGGACGGCCAAGAACAAACCCGGGTTTGGGAGGAGCACCGAGTCGGGCGGCAATCGACATGGGCTGCTAAATCGTCCGGAATGCTCTTTTTGAAAGTTAATGAGCCCTCCCGAGAGTTGCACGACAACGTGGGCGAACTTTCGGTCAGAATATCGGTCAATCAGGTCGGTGGCAGTATTCCATAATTTCGTCGGCATACTGCACCAATTGACTAGACCGCTACAATCGCTGGGCTCATAATCAGAAGATTGTGTGAAGTTTGGCGATTAAAGGGTTGGATCCGGTTGCGTTGAATGTGAGACGCGGTTTGGGCGAAAACCAGTGCTACTCGCGAACGACTCGCAAACTCCTGGTAGAAGCTGACGTAGGCTTCGGCCAGAACCGATTCCCCTGCGCACAACCCTCCCATTTTTGTGTGCCCGCGGGGGGCAGGTTTGGCAGTCAGACTGTCCTGCGCTCAACCGCGTCGGCAGATCGTTTTGTATCTTTCTCGGAACAAACTCAATGAAACTGGATCGACAGTTAGTCGTGCGTTCGCTGGCGCTCATTGCCGCATTGGGCACAAGCATTTATTCGTGGTCTTCGGCTTGCGCGCAAGAAGTCGTGCCGGAGTATCCGCCCTTCGAAAAAGTCACCGAAGGATTCGTCAAGGTGGACTCCAAGTCACCTGACAAGACGTCGCTTTGCGGTGTTTGGACGCGTGAAAAGGATGGCCAAATGCTTTTGGAATTGCCAAAAGATTTTGCTATGAAAAAGTACTTCATCGCGCTGACGGTCAGCAGCGGTGACCGCTTCGCTGGACTTCAATCCAACGACTACTACGTTTACTGGCGTCAGTACAACAAACGCTTGGCCTTGATTCAGCCAAACATGGAGTTCCGCTCTAACGGAGAGCCAGAGTCAAAGTCGTCGGTCAAGCGGCTCTTTACCGACAGGGTGCTACTGGATGTGCCAATTTTGACGATGGGACCGCGGGGTGGAGGACCGGTAATCGATGCGGATGCGCTTTTCGTGGGTAACGCATCCAAGTTCTTTTTGCCTTCGCCAAGTAACATGTTCACTTCGGTCCGTGTGATGGATACGCAGCTGGTAAAGATCGTACGAGCGAAGTCCTTTTCCAAAAATACGGAGGTTGCATTCGAGGTCGTGGCTGCTGGCGGAAAGCTCCAGACGCTCCATTTTTCCTTCAGCGAAGTTCCCGAAGAAAATGGATACCGACCGCGAAAGGCAGATCAGCGAGTTGGCTACTTTCTTACCAATTTCACCGATTTAGGTAACTACGACGAAGACAAAAAACTCGTTCGGTACGTCACTCGCTGGCGGCTAGAAAAACGAGATCCCAGCCTCAAGATCAGCCCTCCGGTAAAACCGATTCGATTTTACATCGAGCACACAACACCGGTACGATATCGACGATGGGTCAAGCAAGGTATCGAGTATTGGAACAAAGCCTTTGAACAAATTGGCTATTCCGATGCAGTCGAGGTTTTTTACCAAGATTCGAAAACCGGCGACAACATGGATCTGGATCCAGAGGATGTGCAATACAATTTCGTACGATGGCTTAATAACGATATTGGGACGGCCATCGGTCCCAGTCGAGTGCACCCACTGACTGGCGAAATCCTGGACGCGGACATCATTTTGACAGATGGTTGGATCAGGCACTTTAACTTCCAATACCACGACATGATGCCCGATTTGGCGATGGAAGGCATGAGTGCAGAGACTGTATCTTGGCTCGGTTCGCACCCCAATTGGGATCCGAGATTGCGGCTGGCCCCGAATGCCAACCGCGACCACCTTAAAAATCTTTTCGCAAATCAATCTAAGCAGCCATTTGGTGGGCACCCGTTGACCAAGGTAGATTCGAACTTGCTCGGCGATCAACAGTACGATGGATTGGTTGGCCGGACGAGCCAGGTCAATGGCTATTGCGCGGCTGCGACTGGAAAGCAAATGGACATGGGAATGGCCAGGCTAGCTTTCGACCTATTCGACGACGAAGGCAACTTGCCGCAATCCGACGTGAAAAAGGAAGAAGCAAAGCAGGACGAACCAAAGAAAACCGATGGAGTAAAGGAAGAACCTAAGAAAGACGAACCGAAAAAAGAAGAACCCAAGGTTGAAGAAAAGAAGCCTGAGGCAAAGAAACCCGAAAAAGCCAAAGAGAGTCTGCTGGACGGTATGCCAGAAGCCTTTATTGGTCCACTCTTGGCGGAACTCGTCGCGCATGAGGCAGGACATACGCTCGGACTTCGACATAACTTTAAGGCATCCAGTGTCTACACACTGAAAGAGATCAACTCCGATGCTGTGAAGGGAAAGAAGACCTTGGCCGCATCGGTGATGGACTACACTCCGATCAACATGCCCTATCAAATTGAGGGGGGAATTGTTGGCGATTGGACAATGAATGGAATCGGTCCTTATGACTTCTGGGCGATTGAGTATGGTTACACGCCAGAAGAAGCAAAGCTTCAGGACATCCTTAAAAGGGTCAACGAGCCAGAATTGCAGTACGCTACCGACGAAGACACGAGCGGGCCTGATCCATTGGCCCGCCGATATGACTTCAGCAAAGAGCCTCTCGACTATGCCGAAAATCAGATCCGCCTCGTCAAATTGTACCGTGCACGATTGCTCGACAAGTTTGTCAAGGATGGAGAGAGTTGGGGTAAGGCTCGAAAGGGCTATGAACTCACTCTAGGTGAGCAAATGAGGAACGTGAGCATGATGGCTAATTGGGTGGGTGGAGCGACCGTCAATCGTGATAAGAAGGGTGATCCGGGCAACCGCCAATCGCTTATTCCCATCTCGGCTGAACGTCAACGCAAGGCTCTCGATTTCGTGTTCAAGAACGCATTTCGGGACGAAGCATTTGGAATTACACATGCCATTCTGGAGCGGCTTACGAGTGATAAGTGGATCGACGAAGGAGTCCGAGCCATGGGTGAATCTACCTTCCCTGTCCATGATCGAATTTTGGGTTACCAAGCATCGACGCTGACCATGCTGATGAATCCGAGCACGCTTCGGCGCGTGTTTGACAACGAGCAGTTGGTGCCAGCCGATCAAGATGCAGTAACGCTGCCTGAACTGATGGACAAGCTCTATGCCGAGATTTGGTCTGAATTGGAAGCAAAACCCGAAGGCGAAGTGTCGAGCAGAAAGCCACGCATCAGTTCTTGGCGCCGAAACCTTCAACGGGAGCATCTGGAACGATTGATCGATTTGGCCATTCCCTCCGATTCGAACGCAGTCACGAAACCAGTTACCGCGTTGGCCCTGATGCAGCTGAAGGAGCTGAAACGCAAATTGGACGCGACGTTGGAGGGTAGGAATAGCTTGGATCCGTACTCGCTGGCTCACATGGGTGAAGCTCAGACGCGAATCGTGAAAGCGATCGATGCGATCTACGTCTACAATATGCCTAGCAGTTTTGGTGGTGGCGGTTCGTTCTTAATTTTTGGACAAGACGGACAACCCTTGAAAGCCCAGGAAGTTCCCGAAGCTGAATCGCCTTAGCGATCGGCGTGGTGCCGACATTGATTCTAAAAGGCCCTGCGAGATTCGCGGGCCTTTTTTATTGGCTGCAGCCTTAGGCTTTCCGCTCACGAAGCCGCTATCCGGACGATCCGACCTGGAGTTATGATGAGTCAAGTGGACGCTGTGGCTCGAAGTGTTATCGAGCCTAAGCCAGCAATGGAATGAGATTCACCTTTACGACGCAGGAACGATTTTGTGCTGTTAGTTCGAGAAGTAGCGATGGGAGATCTAGATGCGCTCTGGGACTTGATCGCGCAAGCCAATACGGGTATGACATCGCTTAAAATTGATAAGGAGCAATTGGCCGATCGTGTGGAGCGTTCGCAGTTTGCGTTTCGACGAGCCGTGGATCGCATCGAAGGTGCCCCGTATGTTTTTGTTTTGGAAGATACGGATACGAACAGAATCGTCGGAACTTCCTGTATCTATTCCAAAACGGGGGGCTTCGAACCGTTTTACGCGTACCGAATCGAATCCGAGATGCGTCATAGCCGCATGTTGGAGCGAAGCCATGAAATTTCGGCCCTCCATTTGGTGAAGATTCACGATGGCCCGACCGAGATAGGAAGCCTCTTCCTATTGCCTCAGTACCGTGGAAAGGGAGGAGGGAAGCTGCTCAGCCTTAGTCGCTTTCTCTACATGGCTGCGCACCCCAAACGATTCGCTGTTCAAACGATCGCCGAGATGCGTGGGCAACACGATGCGAACGGGGAATGTCCATTTTGGAATGCACTCGGTTCGCATTTCTTTCAGATCGATTTCCCAAAAGCAGATTCGCTTTCCATGATGAACAAGCAGTTTATCGAGGACTTCATGCCTCGTTATCCGATATATCTGGATTTGCTTCCGAAGCGAGCACGCGAGGCGATTGGTCAAGTGGATGAGCAGACGCTCCCAGCACTGGCCATGCTCGAAGCTCATGGATTCCATCGCAACAATTTGATCGATATCTTCGACGGTGGTCCGGTCGTCGAGTGCGAGACTCAGAAGATCAAAGGGGTTCAATCCGCGAAAGAGTACGTCCTTTCCAGCGAAATCAACCGTCGCGTAACCAACGACATCCCGCCAGGATTGGAATCACGAAATGCGATCCTTGCCCGTGCGAAAGGCTCGTTCGTTGCTGTCCTCTGCAAAGTAAGCGTCCTTGTCGATTCGGTCGTCATGGAACCAAACGCTATGTCCGCCCTGCAATTGGAGGAGGGAGAAAGAGTCTGGGTGCTTCTGTGCTAGTGCTAGTTCGACTATCCCATCCATCAGGCTTCCCAAAATAAAGATCAATGGCAGCGGATCGACGTACATGACACCTAGAAAGGCCCGCTGATTGTTGAGCTAGTAACTTGCAAAGTCGAAACAGGACGACGCAGCAATGCGGGAATCGCAAAAGTGACGGCTATTGCTATTCGATTCTTAGATAGAGATCGCAAAGTGATCAATTAAGACTACTACATGAGCAAAGCTGATCACATGGCACCATCATCAGACTCTGTCGCTTACCGCAAGTTGGTTCCTAAACGTCGAAACTCGGCGAGCGGAAAAAAAACACCAGCCATAACCAACAACCAAGTCTGCGTGGTAAAGGTTGGTTCGCACTTGAAAACGAAGGAGGAAACTTAGTCAATTCGAACACCACTACGTAGTTGTTGCCGCTTCCCTAAATATGAAGTCGGCGACGAAAGAAACATCTTCATTCCAAAGCGGGAATTCGAGGCCAGCCATCCAGCCAAATTCGTAGCCGGGCCCAAGAAAGGCCAGCCCGCCTGTGTCCGTACAGCTTTCTTATAGGTCCCCGAGACTCGGCGATCGCGATGTGCTAGGCTCGAACCGACGAATGTCGATTTCTTCAAAAGGTGAATGATTGTAGTTCCGACTCAGGATCCACCGGGTGTTCGTCCTGAAACTGCCATTGTCCAGCTGCCCCGCTTCTGCCAGAAGTTGATTTTTCTCTCGCAGCAATGCGAGGATATCCTTATCGATGTTGGAACCGGTGAGCGAAAAAAGAATTCCAGTGTTTGCCGCCGCGTCGTAGAAGATGTTTCCATCCAATTGTGAGTCGCGAAGAAGGACTTGCCTGAGTTTACAATATGGTGATTGAAACCATTGGGTCAGCAATGCTTGCGACAATCTCGTATTCGACAAATCGATGGATAGTAGCTCTCCCATTTCGACCAGCACTGGAGCTAAATCCTCCGTGTTTCTGCGACCCGCGATTTCTAGGACTCTGAGGTTCTTTAGGTTTCCAAGTGGCGTCAAATCACCGTCGTTCGCAGCGGTGAAACTGATAGAGAGGAATTCCAGCTGAGGCATACGCCCAATCATTTCAATCGCTTCTGAAGTGATTTGCGTATGATCCAGTCGAAGCGTCTTTAGTTTCGTGAGCTTGCACACGCGTTCGAGGACAGAATCGTCGACCGAACAACCTGTTAATCTTAGATACTCGAGCTCTTGCAGATTTCCGATCTTGCGGAGCGTGTCCTGGGTCAAAGGCGCGTAAACCATTGTGAGCGATTTCAGCCCTGTGCATTGAACGACGGCCCGTGCAGATTCATCTGAAAAATCGGAGCCGCCACCAACGAAACCCGTCAGATCTTTTAGTCCTCGCAATACCGAGTTCTGCGGCATCGGACTGCGAATGGAAAGTAAATTTAGTCGCGGCAAGCCGTCGATTTGCAATTCTTTCAGCTTCTGTTCGAAAATCATCGATTCGGAAAACCTAGGAAGTTGCTTCAAACGAACTCGAACGTCTTGCGTTGGTTGTGTTTGCCTGAGGTTTAGCTCCTGCAGATGAGTATGGTTTTCAATCGAAAGCACTGATGGAAACGATAACTGACAATCCAGTTTCTTAAGCGAAGGAAGGCTCGCGACTAGGTATTGGAGCTCGCTTGCAGTCAGAGTGCACGCAATATTTTTGGAATGGACAACTTCCAGGTTTGGCATCCCAGCAAGCTGAAGCAACTGTTCATAGGAGATTCCCGAGTCCACAATTGAGAGCGATCGCAGTGAGGCTTGCGAGGCAAACTTCGAAAGATCCAAATTGTTCAGCGACATTGACTTGAGTGCAACATGGTTTATCCCCGTATGCACGGCGAAGGCATCTAAGCTGGCTTGGGATAAAGGTTCGCAAACTTGCAATTGCGTTCGCATGGCTGGTGCATTCGCTTGAGGCACGACACCAGAAGCTGTTTGTTTCGGAGATTCGCCCACTAGCGTCAGGTTTAATAGATTATTGGCATCGACCGAAAATTGCTTAAGTGTATTTCCGTGAAGAACCAACGACGAGAGTAAAGGCGTGTTTCGCATATGAAAGGAATGAATCCTCGGAATCTCAGAATATGGCACAGTGCTTGAGGATCCGGATGAATCTCTCCAATCTGTTACGATTTCATGCAGCTTTGGGAGATTTCGAATCTGCACATCGAACGACTGAGTCGTGGTTAGCACTATGTTTTCTAGATTCGGTAGATCTTCGCAAATCAAGTCGATATGCGTTTGGCTAGGTTGGGTGAGCGTTCTCTTGACCTTAAAATCAGCCAATCGTTTCCAACTCCTTATCGCAATTTTGCCTTCCGCTCCTGAAGGAATCGATACGACAAGATTTTTGATCGTTTTCGAGCATTCCAATAACTCCAAGTCGTTGAGGTCAACGTCGTTATTCTGAATTTCGAGGCTTTCTAAGCTCGTCAGTCTGCCAAAGGCCTTCATCCTCTCAGCCGTTAGATGTGTACCGCTGAGGTTCAGCGCAGAAAGCCGTTTGCACGAACCTATCTTGAGCAAGGTCTCTTGATCAAGCTCGCGTTCCGCAATCTGAAGGCATAACAGACTTTTGTTTTTCAAGGCCGGGTGCAACGCAGCAAGCTCGTATTGCCCACCCGTTACGGCGAGTACCTCAAGATTAGGTAGACCTGCAATGGTTCGGACCAACTCCGTTTCCGGCCTGTCGAGCCAGACACGAGAGACGCGAGCGAACCTTATCTGTATAAAGTCCGGTAGCATCGCAAAGGGAATTGGAATACGTCGGCTAGTCATCATTGTAACTCCCACGCGACTGAGCTCGTCTCGAAGTTTCCTTTCTCTTTCAAACTCGAACTGAATGCGAGTCCACAATACGAATGGAATGGCAACGATGGCGGTCAGCAAGAACAGATCCGACAAAACCATCCTTCGTTTGGCAGTCATTCCAGATCGTCGCCGGACGCGATACTCGTAAGCCAAAAATGTGCCGATTGCTCCACTCCAGAGGGTGAAATTAATGATGAATCGAACGGTATCGAAGTCATAACAAGGAATGCCGTTGACGCTAGATCTTGAGAAATAGAACGATACTGGCCAACCGGCGTTGTAGATCTCGAACTTCGCAAGTTCGGTCTCGAACTTCGCCAGTTTCGTATTAAGAAATGCTTGGTTAGTTCCCGTTACTGAGGTCGACATCTCCACAAACTGATAGGGATAGTTGATGACGATCATTGCAACGATCGAGCTGACGAGCAAGCGTAACAGAGAAGCGGATAGGATTTTCCGGGATGGATTCAAATTCATTTCAATCATTTTTGGCTTCATTCCTTAATTCCTTTCCCCGATTGGTACCGGCGTCGGTATAGGACCGTTCTAAACAACGTACAACATTGGTTATTTTCAATGAAAAGCAGGGCGCGGATCACAGGTCGCGCAGGTTTAAGAATTGCAGCATTTGGTCGTTAATGCCGGAATCGGCTTCATGAACGATGATTCTAGCCGATTTGTTTAGCACTGTGTTAGAAAACGGGCAGCGAGGGACCGGGCACAAATAGGCAGGCCAATTGGCCAAGTACGACGCCCGAAATCAGCCAGGGTAAGTCGTGGCAACGCCGCGCAGCTTTCGGAGCGTGGTAGCAAGGCAACGCCTGATTGGGCGTGGGAAACTAGTGCGTTGCCAGGGCTCAAAAGTGGGGTAAGCTTCCAGCTTGCCATCAGTGATTCATCGCAAGCTGGAAGCTAACGCCACTTTCGCATCTTGTTTGAACGGAACAAAAATCTCACTTCGAATCCACAATTCAATACCAAATTTTTAATAGCCCAGGATAAGCCATTCGCGATTGTGCTGCGGCGAACGCCAGTGGGCGTTCTGTGTGAAGTCCACGAAGGACTCGCGTCAACGATCGGTTTGCCAATTGCGGGTTGCAGCCTTTTGTTGGAAGAAGTGTATTCGGAGGTTGATCGTACTCAAGCCACCGTCCAAGAACCTGACATGACATACCAACGGTCCGAAGGCGAGTGACGAATCTCTGAAAATCAAAACGCTTTCTAGGCTGTTGGAAAACCATCCCGTCATCGTGCATGAGTCGTCGCATCGACGGAATCCGGGATTGTCAGGATGTCCGATGGGCCAACGATCTCCTACACTTGGAGCTATTCTCTACACGAGTTCCACACATTAAGTTCTTCGCTTATTCACAATCGGCCTTAAGGGACACAACGCGATCACAACCAGCGTGATATCGCACCAACGAACCCCGTACGTCATGGTTTGTCCATCTTCCAATACCGACTATTTTTAAGTCTTGATGAAGACGTTCGCTTATGTCTTGTTGGTGCGCGGATCGTTCCTACAATCCCCCGCGTTGAGTTCAAAGAACGAAGCAGTCCTTCGCCCGATGGCTGCCTCGCACTCGTGAACACAGCGTTGTTCCGTTGTTCGATGTCGAACAGCAGGCAGTGGATTCGTTTCATCCAAATTGGGAGATCGCTATGGCGGTACATTTTCGCAGGAAAGATCGGTACGGTTTTACGTTGGTCGAGTTGCTGGTGGTCATTGCGATCATCGGTATTTTGGTTGGTTTGTTGTTGCCTGCCGTTCAGGCGGCTCGCGAAGCAGCTCGTCGAATGCAATGCAGCAACAACCTCAAGCAGATTGGGTTAGCATTCTTGAACCACGAATCTGCTTATAAGTTTTTGCCGCAGGGACCCTATGATGGGGATCCGAGCTTACCTCCGGGGGCGGGAGGGGGGAACAACTACGTAGAGCCTGTTGGTGCTTACGAAACCACCACCTGCTGCAACGCAGCCAGTCCTAAGGGTTGGAGTCACTGGTTTAAAATCCTTCCTTTCATTGAGCAAAACAACGTTTACAACCTAGCGAATTTCTCCTTGCCACCACTACATGGAAGTGCGAGACCAACCAATTACAATGGCGAAGTAAGTGTCGCTCAAGCGCTCATTCCTTCGTACTATTGTCCTTCGCGACGTGGAGCGACGGCCTACGGAGGAGCAAGCACAGGCCGATGCGATTACGCGGGCTCTGCTGGTTTCTATCAAGGGGAAATCCTTGAGAACGCTACCGTACTGACGTTTAATCCTCCCGTTTGGGGACCACAGATTCCAGCCCCACCACTTGGAATGGCGCCTCGCCGAAACGAGCGGACTACTGAGAACTTTGGTAACTTCCCCGGGCGTAGAGGAGCCATCGTATGGAGCGCTCTAGGTGACAAGCGACGTCTTGGTGAATTCATTGATGGAACTTCGAACAGCATTGTCGCATCTGAAAAAGCTCTTCCACCTACTCGACACGGTAGCGACGGTGGCGACAATGAAAGTTGGGCCAATGCAGGTTGGGACGAATGTGTTCTTCGCTATCACTTCCCACCAATGTCCGACACTGACCCACGCAATATCGCCTTGCGAGACATTACTGCTTCAAATTCGACTGTTTGGCGTCGTTACTTTGGTTCCGCGCACACCGGTGGTCTGAATGCGGTACACGGTGACGGTTCGGTTCGATTCGCATCTTTCTCAGTAGATCCAATCGTTTGGATGCAGGTTTGCGTTATCGATGATGGTCAAGTGACCAGCGGCATAGAGTAACGATCATTGTGGTAATGATTCTCCGCGTGAGTTTTCACGTGCTTCGATTCAAGAGCGATTCGGCCAAAAAGCGGAATCGCTCTTTTCTGTCTCATGAAATCTTTTCGAAAGAAGGCTGCATAATGATTAAGGATGTTAGACTTGTTGGACTCCTCACTCCAATGTTCTTTCTGCTCGCGGCAATTGTTGGTTGCGGTAGCAACGAGACAATTATGCCTAGCGGAGATTTAACGGACGAGCAGAAGGCTGCCTATTCAAAGGAAATGCAATCTGTCGAAGACCAAGAAAGTGGTGGCAACAACAAAGTCATCGGCAAGAAAAAGAAAAATTAATGGTCAGAGCAAAACTCGTCACGCGATTCGCTGAAAGTAAGTTATGAAAACGGATAGTCTTCTCAAATGGTTACCAAGCTTAGTGGTTCTAAGTGGATTGGCAGCTCTCCTGACAGGTTGCGATGCTCAGGAAATGCAGAAGCCGATAAGTATGGCGGTTCCAAACATGGATCACTTGCCCTTGGTTGATCATCCAGAGTACCTAAATTGGTCGAAATTTCCAATCGGGACGACCATCAAGCGAAGGAACGAGATTGTCAACGATAACGGTGTAGTCGTCGTCTTAACTACCTTAAAGCTGATTGAACTCAGTGATAAAATTGCTATCGTCGAAAGCCAGACTACTGTTGAACGTGAAGGCAGAATAGACGAGAAGCCACCACAAACGTTTGATTACTATGCTAAATTTCGGTTAATGGAGGGCTTGACCATCGAGCGGTATTCCCTTCCCGCGCCAAATGCCAAGAAAACCGGGTCGGAAGAAATCGACGTCGCTGGCGTAAAGATGATGACCGATGTTTACGAATGCGAAGGGATGTTGGAATCTGGCAAAATTGGCATTAAACTATGGCGATCCGATGATTTCCCAGGACGAGTTGTAAGGACCGAGACAGACTTCCGAGACCCCACAAAGAGCTCGTCAAAAGAAGTGACTGTTTCACTCATCCGCCCTGACGAGTCCAAATGATTTAAGTGGGATCGCCCTTAGTTGTACGACGCTCCGCGTCGTAGGAATTACGACGCGGAGCGTCGTACAACTAAGTTTGCCAGCCCAAGTTTTTGGTTGGACATTGCACCAGTGCCGAAGGGGCATGTTCTAATTTGCAAAACTGGGCTCAGCCAGACTGGCTGGCATGAGGCCGATACGTCTTAAACTGCGAAGGAACTTGATTAGTTAGGTCCTCCATGGTGAGTTGCAACCCTAGCATCTTGCTTTTCGGTGTTGCAATCCAAGACACTCAGTATTGTTTGTAAACACAGTATGCGTTGGTTCGATCGCAGAATACGGTCCTAGGTAACCTGCAATCAAGAAAATTGCAGTATAAAGTGGAAGCGCAGCCTCAGTGAGCGACAATCCATTTAAGTTATTTTCGAGTATGGTACGCAGGTTGCAGACAGTGACGTTTCGTTGCGTTTCCGCGCCGTGGAAACCATTTCAACTTTTGATTCTGCGAATCATCAAGAAACAGAACGAGCCAATCTATCATGCTTAGCCACTCGCCATTTCCTTATTCCATCCATGTCCAGTTGGTTCTCACGCTTGTGCTCTGGCAATCGAATTTAGTGTTCATCGCGGCTCAGACGTCTGTTTCATCCACATCCCCGAGCGGTGTTGAGATACCAATCATTCCGGATGAGCCCAAAACAGTTGATCCGTCGTTGTTAATGCCAGCGGAACTGGGAAAGCTTACCAAAGTGAAGTTTGATCACAGTACGATTGAGGATGTTTTCGCTTGGGTTGGTTCGTCGACCGGTTTCCCAGTTGTTTTCGATGAAGACCAAAACTCGACCAGCACTCGCAACCAGGGAATCTACATTACCGATTCGCTGGATAACGAGCCGATCTTTTGGTTGCTCAATCGCCTGTCTCAGCACGGTCTCAATTGGCACTTCGAAGACGATATCATTCACGTCGTCAAGAACGATGGCGAGCCATTGTTTGTGACTACAAAGTCCTACAATCTTGCAGAGCTGCTGGACAAAGGCTTCTCCGGTCAGCAGATCCTCACCACTATGGAGCAAGCAGTTTCTCCCGATGGTTGGCAAAGCGCAGGTGGTTTTTCTACCTATAGCCAATTGGGTGACGTGCTGTTCGTTAAGACAACCTATCACGCTCATTTGGAACTTCAGGGTCTGCTTCAGGCACTGGGAAACCATGGAAGGCGAACCTGGGCTTATGACCCTCCGCAGCATGAAAAGATCCGTGAACAGTTGAATTCGAAAATCAGTGTGCGCTTTGATAACGTGCCCCTCTATCGAGCGATCGAAGATATTTCCCGGCGCTCAGGATTGGATATTCGCATTAATTCGAAGAGTCTCGAGGAATCCGCCGTCAATGCACGTCAGCCTGTTAGCTTGACGATAAACGACCGAAGCGTATCTGCTGTCCTCAGCGTCCTTCTCAGTCGATTTGAGCTTACGTCGGCCATTCGAAATGGGGCGACTTGGATTGTCTCTTCCAAGGCTCCGTACATGGTTGCCGCAGTACTTGATGTGCGAGACTTGTGCCGAGATGCAAAAGAAGCGAACGCCTTGCAAGAAGCGATCCAGTCCCAGGTTGCATCTGACAATTGGGTGACTTACGGCGGAAGTATGAATATTTGCTTTCCCAAACCTGGCGCGATGGTCCTCTACTGCGCGGACGGAGTCGTATCGGACATTGACAATCTTTTGCAGTTGTATCGACAGGTGCTCCGCACATCGAAACCTCGCGACTCGGTTGCCGAAACCGAAGTCGAAACGCACTACTACGTCATGGAGTCGGTTCTTGCCTCGAGCGTTGAATCGCTATTGCCAACTCGAATTCAGCCCAAGTCTTGGAAAAATGAGCAACAGCCAAACGCACTAGGTACCATCGTTCGTGTTGCAACCGAATCAAGTCTCTACGATCATCGCGGCCCGATTGTGGCATTATCGAAAACGAATCCAGAACAAGAATCGAAGTTGGCAATGGTTAAGCAGCGGGATGTGCTGATCATTGAAAACTTCCCAAGCGTTCACCTAGAAATCGCACGCTTGTTGCATCTATTGCGCAATGGCGATGGAGAACAGTTTTCCCAAACAATGGGTGGTATGGGTGGCATGGGTGGAGGTATGGGCGGCGGCGCTGGAGGCGCAATGGGGTTCGGAGGAGGCTTTATGTAGTTGAGGCGTACAGCTGGCACGACTGTCTTCTGGGATGCGTATTTGAAAGACAATTCTGAAACCTTGAAACCAAAACTCTATCGCGTTTTAGATAGCTACAATCAATTCGACTGCCTCAGCCAGGCGTCGATGATTTGCGTCAAAAGTAAGAAACTCCGTTTTACCCAGATGCAACGTTGTGGCGACATGGAGAATGTCCGCCAGCCGATGACCAACGCCGGCTGTATACCGAGCACTCAAGTCTTCGGCCAAATGATGGACGACTGCCCAGTCCACCGGTATGGGCTTCAATACATCGTTCCGCAAATCCGAGTCAAATCGCGAAGCATCTGAGTAGCCTCGCGCACGCCGAAGCCCTTCTTCGTGTCAGACGAGCGGAGTTTCACTTTCAAGCGTGTGGATTGGCGGAACTCCAGGAGCAAAAACGAAGAGACTGGCAACGGCTCAGTCCGCCGTTTCATCCACGAGATAGCGGAGGTCGAGTTGGCCTGTCTTCGACACAGGGAACACAGGAACGAAGTATCCGGGAAGCAATTCATCCCTCTTCGCTCTCGAGTTCCATCGCACGCATCTCCGCCACCTCCGCTTCGGAAAAGACCCGGTCTCCCCAGATCGCCTTCAACCTCGCCTCGAAATCCGGATTCTTCACCTTGCCCGTACGTTTACGTCCCAGGCCGGTCAGCAAAGCGATTGGTTTTCCGCGTTTCTCAATACAGACTTCTTCGCCCTCTAGTGATCACCGAAAGCCTTGGCGGCTTCCGCTACGGGCTTTGGTGCAGGCTTATTTACGAGTTGTGGCAATAGTTAAGGCGAGCGGCAGCATCAAAAGTACCGTAGGATGGGACCATTGTCCCGTCCGTTGATTCGTTCGGGACAATGGTCCCAAACTACAACTGGTATCTCACAGCCTGCCGCTCGCCTAATGATTGGGCCAGTTAATCCGACGGCGGCAATCCATCTGCAATCCTTTGATGTTTAAGGAAACCTAAGATATCGTTGGCCTGCTCGCATAGACCTGACAAAACCCGATGAGCCTCCAGAAAACTAGGCGCTTGTGCGACCGCGATTTTCAAGGATCGCATGGCTCTAGTCCTGTCTCCAAGTCCTCGAAACGCCAATCCCATGTGAAAATGTGCTTGTGGGAAAAAGTAAAGTAGCCCGATCGCACGCAAGGCGTATTCAGCAGCTTCCTCAAAGTACCCGAGATGAACTGCGGCACGCGCTAGCCCATTGAGCGCCATCGGGTCATCCTCATCCAGCTTCACGCATTTGCAGAGCGACTCGTATGCTTCATGCCATGCTGACCGCGAAAGATGGATCGTTCCAATAACCCGCAATATCGATGGACTCATCGGATACTGCTCTTCAATCGTTTGTAATTTTGAAAGTGCTTTCTGAATTTGACCGACATTGAACAGCTCTGCAACTGACAATAGCTCGGTATCTAACGAACGAGCCCCATTTGTTTCCAGCAATTCGATCATGGCTAAGCTTCGATCATGTAGCCTTTGCGTCGCATACACATTGGCAAGAGCCAAAGCGTAACGCGGAACGTGAGGATATTGACCGTGAAGTTCCTCCAAGAGTCCTTGTGCTGCAAGAGGTCGAGAATGGCTGGAATGAACCGTGGCGAGATTAAATTTCGATTCGGCGATCGCGATTGCAGTGGCTTGTGTCGTTTCAGCAGTTTCAGCTGGCAGGTATCCGAGCGCCACAAGCTGAGCAATGACCTCGGGTGATTCCATCATGGATTGCTGTTTTTCCGCAGGATGCATGCCATCCGAACCGGGAATCTTGTCCCAACTAGGAATCTTCGATAGCTCCTTAGGAGGGTTCGCGAAAGCCTGCATCAAAGCGACCCCGTCCATATCCTTTCCCCCAGGAAGACCGAGTATTGCAAGAATTGTCGGCGTGATATCCAAAAGATTAGCGCCGTAGATTCTCTCATCCTGCAAGAGGTCTGGCCCCTTCATGACCAGAATTCCGTAATGCCGATGCCATGCTGCGGCATCGGCCGCGGGTGAGGTGCCGTTGCCGAAATGAAGAGGACGAAGATGATCGCAATGGAATCCGTGGTCCGATACCAGGATGACCGTGGTGTCAGGACCTGCAAGCTCCAAAAGTCTCCCGAGCATCTCGTCGTGGAACAAATACAATTCCCGCATTACACTTCCATAAAGCGCAAAGTCCTTAGCCGCAACTGTAGCCAGACGCGGAGGATGGTAGGGCATGAATTGATGTCCTATCGTGTCCAGACCATCGTAATAAACGGCTAGGAAATCCCATGGCTCGGCTTCCATCGCACCTGTTGCTACGGAATGGATGGAAATCGTTTTCGCCAACCCCTGTGCCAAAATCGAGGGGCGAGGATCTTTGGAAAGGTCGACTTCTTCGATATCAGGAATGAATCGTTTCAAATCGAGCGGGGAAAGCTCGGCAGGGTGCATTCGAAAGCAATCCACGATGGACGCCAACGAGGCCGGGTGGATGCTGCCTGGAACCACTTGCCATGGCTGGGTCGGATCAGCAGGCAAGCCTTCGAAGAAACGATTCGATACGCAAGTTCCGACGATCGGCTCAGCAGGATAGCTGGCGTACCAGTTGACAATCGTGGTTTGGAATCCACTTTGCGAGAGTATGTTCCAGATCGCTTTGGTTTTTCGCGAGGTGCTGCAAGACAATCGCACTCCACCTCCACCAGGAACCGGTTCGACGAATCCGGTGATACCATGCTTGTCGGCCGTCTTGCCAGTGGCGATGGATGTCCACAGGATTGGAGACAAACAAGGTCGAAGGGAAGCAAGATTTCCCATCACTCCACCATCCACCAATCGAGATAGATGAGGCATCAAGCCTGAATCCATCAATGGCGTGATGAACTTCCAATCGGCTGCATCCCAGCCAACCAAGAGAACTTTTTTTTTCTTGCTGGTCTCGCTCATAGCCGACTTCAAAGTAAGTCCGTGCACAAAATGCACGGACTTAGAGGTTCACGCGTATCAGGAGAGACTGGATTGACTCTTCTTTCGACTGAATCAAACGGCAGATGGTTTTGAAGCAACAGCCATTTGCCGGCGACGCCGTGCTGCGAACAAACCAGCTGCACCGGTCGCTAGCAAAGCCAAAGCGGACGGTTCGGGAACGGCAGTGATGATGGCGGCACCCGTGTTCTCGTAAGCGTAGCCAACGATCGTACGATCGCCCGTATTTGCACCCATCCGCAATTGAAGCCAACCGAATTGAGTTTGGTTGGCTGCTGCTTCATTTTGGAAACGGAAGCCAAGGAAATTGTCAGAGCTGTTCAGATTCAACTGCGGGGCGATGTTGGACCCATCTCCAGGAGTAAAAAAGGTTCCAGTTGGGCCGATTGGAGTTCCTGCTGCCAAGTTGTACTGAGTTCCGCCGTCACGCAACCAAGTACCGAATCGGGCCGTTGAACCTATTCCAGTGGGTCCCCAAAGATGGAACGAGTTGTCGCCGGTAGCGAAAGAATACGGGTTCATGTCCCAACCTGGAGACTCGCCGGGTGTTACACCGTTAGCAGTTGTCACTACGTTTAGATATACGCCCGCATTAGTGTTAGGTATTGCGATATTTACAACACCACTGAAAATGATTGCCGCTTCTGCATTATCGCTTGTTGCAACAACGCCAGCACCAGAGGCTAGGGCGATAGCTGACGCTCCTAAAATTTTATCTACGCGGCTGCCAATAGGCCGCTTTCGCCGAACTTCATCCACCATCGTAAACTCCTCGAATCAAGAAATGAAAAACATGTTGCGAATCGGAGAGACGATTCAAAAAGAGGCATTCAGCCGCTTTCAGTCAATAACATTAACTAAAATTTCACCGAAAACAACACGATTCAATTGCGATCAAGACTTTTTTTCCTCAAAATCCGCCTTTTCGGTACTTTAAACTAAGCGTGCCTTACTTACGGCGCTAATCAGCAAACCGGTTTCGGTGAAGCTTTTGGTCTACAATTCCACCCATAGCTTCGATACCGGCGTTTTCGGATCCCAAGAACGCAACGATCTGACGTGCAGAATCCAACGGGTGCGACAGGATTTGTCGGTGTTCAAATACTTCAAACTGGGTATTTGGATGCAGCTTTGCGAATGCGATCGCTTGGGCAAATGCCTTTTCGAAACTGGGTATGAGGGATTGGGCTTCCGGCAGCTTCGTTCCGAGAGGCTCTTGCTGCAACATTCGCTCCTGTGATCGGACGATCTCGCGCACGTCTCGATGAACGAACAGAATCTGATACTTAAAGCCAGCAGGCAGAAACGGGATCAGTTGAACGATCACTTTGATCGCCTTTCCTCTCGATTGGCTCAACCAGGAACTATCGAGGGCCAAGTGTTTGACTTTTTGGAGTTCGAAATAGCCTTTAGGGTTATGTTCATCCGGCCGCCTTGCCTCATCGGTCAGAATGGGTAAACCGCCTGCCTGAAGCATCTGCATCATCAGGGAGGTACCAGAACGTGGAAGCCCCGACACAACCCAAATCGTCTCCTCATCGTAATTCAACTTTGTGTTCCCAATCAGTTTGCATAGCAGGTTGGCCAAGTTTCTTGCACCTAACCCAATGGATCTCTAGTATTCCGTAGCAGCTCAACATTCGGTTAGAAGCTGTAGCGGAAGTCGCCAAGACTTTTGGTGATTTTTCAAAAGTTACTGGAAGAGCTAACTGTCAAAACTTGGCTCATTCCAGACAACCCGGCATGGAGCCGAAGCAATTTGAAGATGTATGGTACATTAAAGCCTCTAGCCGGTCATTTTATCTTGACAAGACTGGTAGCCTATCCTACTGCAAACATAGGACACTTATTTGTCGAACGATCCCTAATCAGCCACGTTGAACCCAAAGACTTAGATTTATCGGACCGATCTTGGGGGGGTTCTTCGAGGGGGATAGTTATGCGGCGATTCTAGACTTGCGAATCGGTGCGAGAAATTTTGAGGCGGGATGCTAAACTCGAGAAACAGGTTGACCGCGGGATGTTTCCTGGCCTTTTTTGCATTTGGCTTCATCGATAACTTGAAGGGACCGATGCTTCCCGAGCTTTTGCGCTCGGAACAATTGAGCATGAGTCAAGGAGGAACGATCTTTTTTGGAGCCTATATCGGCTTTATCATTGCAACGTTGCTCACAGGATTTTTGGCGGATTGGGGTGGCAATCGACTTGTTCTGCTGATCGCTGGGATGCTGCTGTGTATCGGATTGTTGGGTGTTAGTCTCAATGTGACCTATCCGGTCTTCGTTTTGCTCATGGGAGTTGTTGGACTAGGTCTTGGCGCCATCGAAGTTGGGGCGAATGGTTTAATCGTCGTATTGCATCGCGAAAACGCGGGCCGTTACCTCAATTTGCTTGCGTCGAGTCATGGTACGGGATCCTTTCTCGTACCGGTCTATGTGGCTTGGCTACTTCATCTGGGAGTTGGGTGGCAAAGAGTCTTTTTGTCGGTCGTTTTGCTATCTGGTCTCTTGACCGTCTCATTGATGTTTTCTCCTGAACCGACGAAAAACAGAGGCACCACTACGGCCAATTGGAACTTGCGAGAGACCCTCAAAATTGGATTTTCTGGCCAAATGGGTTGGTACTATTGTCTGATCTGCTCGTACGTTGCGTTGGAATTGGGACTTGCAGCGTGGTTGATGGAGTATTTGCAGCAAATCCGCGGCAAGTCTAGCTTGGAGAGCTCGTACTATTTGTCTGGATTCTTCATGACGATCATGCTCGGCCGATTCATCGGGAGTTTCTTCGTCGAGAAACTTGGCTATCTCCGCATGGTCGGCGT
>Ga0335394_10002122_pt1 | contig 22242 bp, 21 predicted proteins | sample MAT03_FD_205741 | JGI IMG/M metagenome (GOLD analysis project Ga0335394, IMG submission 205741) | Freshwater microbial communities from Lake Fryxell liftoff mats and glacier meltwater in Antarctica - MAT-03 (spades assembly) (version 2) ...
CCGCCGCTGGCGACCCCAGCTGGAAGCAGCGGGCCGTCACGCCGCTCCTCACTATTTACCTCGTGCTCACGCTGGCCACCGTCGCCGCTGCACTCTCGCTCGGGTTCTCCAGCGCGGTTGGCCCCGTCCGCACCACCGGTTCATCGTCGGACCTGGCGAAGAACATCAGCGACAGGCTTCCGTTCATTGCGCTCAGCGGCGTGCTCACGCTCGCAGCTGCCGCAGTCTTCATCATGTTCGTGCGGCAGATTGCGGCTCGGCACATGCAGACAACGCGCGAGTCCGCACCCAGCTGATGCTGTACCTGGTCCGTCACGGCAAAGCCGGCGATCGGGCGGCGTGGAAGGGCGACGACCGTTTGCGACCGCTCTCCAAGGAGGGGCGCCGGCAGGCCGACTCTCTGGCCCGTCGACTCGCGCGCCTCACCACCGGCGAGCTGGTCAGCAGCCCCTTCGAACGATGCCTACAAACGGTGCAGCCACTGTCGGCAGTACTGCGTCAGCCTGTTCGAGAAGACGAACGTCTCGGCGAGGAGACCGGCTTCGAAGGGGCGCTCGCTCTCATCGGTGAGCTGCCCGACGGCAGTGTGCTGTGCAGCCACGGCGACGTGATCCCCGAGACGATCGAAGCCCTACAGCGTCGCGGGTGCGTCATCGTCGGCGAGCCCAACTGGCGCAAGGCAAGCATCTGGGTGCTGACGCGCGACGGCGCCGGACGGATCGTGGAAGCAACGGCATGGGCCCCGCCGGAGCCGTGAGCGCCACCCGCTAGGGACAGTTGTTGCTGGTGCCGAACTCGATGCAGTGGTCCGGGTCAGCGGCGACAGCCACCCACAATGCACCCCACAGCAACACCACGACAATGCCGACGACCAGGCCGGCAATCGCCATCCCGCGACCGTTGCGAGCACCGTCCTTGGTCTGCGACAGCCCAACGAAGCCGAAGATCACACCCAGCACCGCCGGGATTCCACAGATGACGATTCCCGCAAGGCTGCACACCAGCGAGGCAATGGCCATGCCCGACGTCGCTGGCTTTTGGCCAGCCGGTTGAAAGCCGTACGGCTGGTAGCCCGGAGGCGACCCGTAGCCCGGCGGCGGCTGGAAGCCACCGGGGCCCGACCCCGTCGGCGGACCGGGTGGCATCGGGGTCGGTGGTGGCGGTGAGTTCATGTCGGCACCATAGTTGGCTGGCGCGACGACCCCGTAGGATCGGCGAATGCCCACGCCCGCCGCTGCCCCAGCCGTGACACCGCACGACATCGAGAACGCCGCCGCTCGACTGACCGGGCACATCCGTGTGACGCCCCTGCTGGACATTGGCGCCGGCGAGCTGGATCTGCCCATTGATGTCGTCCTCAAGTTGGAGCTGTTACAGCACGTCGGCAGCTTCAAACCGCGTGGCGCATTCAACCGGGTGTTGGCTGCGGGCACGATTCCGACCGCTGGGCTGGTGGCTGCGTCGGGCGGCAACCATGGTGCAGCGGTCGCGTTCGTGGGTCGCTCGCTTGGCCATCGCGCCGAAGTGTTCGTCCCCTCCACCAGCCCGTTCATGAAGCGTGAGCGCATCGCCGCCTTGGGTGCCACGGTGCATGTCGTCGACGGGCTCTACGACGACGCACAGGCAGCCGCGACCGCTCACCAACTGAACACCGGCGCATTGGCGGTCCACCCCTACGACCACCCCGATGTCGTCGCCGGTCAGGGCACCATGGCTCGCGAGTTGGAGTTACAGATGGCGGCCCGTGGCAGCAAGTTCGACACAGTGCTGGTTGCCAGCGGCGGGGGTGGCTTCACCGCTGGCCAGGCTGCATGGTTCGCCGGCCGCAAGCGCATCGTCGCAGTCGAGCCCGAGACCAGCCAGTGCCTGCGCGCGGCCCGCCTGGCCGGCGAACCGGTCGAGGTCAGCGTGTCTGGCGTGGCCGCAGATTCGCTGGGTGCCAAGAAGCTCGGCGCGGTGGCGTGGACCATCGTCGAACACTTCGTCGCCGGTGCCATCACCGTCAGCGACGACGACATCTGCGCCGCGCAGCGACTGCTCTGGGACCGCCTGCGCCTGGTCGCCGAGCCAGGCGGCGCCACGGCCCTCGCCGCGATCCGCAGCGGCGCCTACACCCCCTCGCCGGGCGAACGCATCGTCGTCGTGGTCTGCGGTTCCAACTGTGACCCCGCCACCGTCGCCGGGTGAATTTCTGGTCGCGATTCGTTGTAGACGTGCGGAACGGATCGCGACCAGATTCCTTCTGCGAACTCGCTAGCCGAGTTCTTCGAGCAGCTTTCGGATGAGCGGGACAATGTCCGCCGGCGGGTTCAACTTCAGGCATTCTTCGCCGGCGGTGCGGGCAGTCTCAGCGTCGGCTTCGTCGAGCAGGTAGCCGGTAGCGAACGCGAGAAGACAGTGCGCATTCGCATAGTCGGGGTTGCGTTCGATTGTGGTCTGCAGCAGCTCGATGCCCTGCGCCACCTGCTCCTGATTGGTGGTGTCGCGCCCGTTCAGCGCAATCAGATATCCCGCGTACGCCTGAGCCGTGACGTTGGTCGACTCCAGTTCCAGCACCCGCTGATATGTGATCAGTGCTGTCGAATAGTCGCCGGCGGTCAACTGTGAATCGGCGGTTGCCAGCAGCGTCTCAACGTCTTCGCCGGCGAACGTCGTGGTGGTCTCGCCCGACACACGCGCAATGAGGCCTTCGATCATGGGCACCATGTCCTGCGGCGGATTGAGCGCCAGACACAGTGCACCCCGGGTGGTGACCATCGCCTCGTCGCTCGGGTCGAGGAAGGTGCCCGCCGAAACTGCCAGCAAACAGTGCGGGTCGCCATAGCTCTCGTCCAGTAGGGCGGCGATTTCCAGCCCAGCGATGCCCGCCCGAACGCCTGCCTGGTCGCCAGCTTTCTGTCCGTCGATCACCAGCAGGTACGACGAATAGGTTGCGGCCTCGGCATTGTCGGGCTCGATCTCCAGTACCCGCTCGAAGGCCGCACGCGCCCCGACCGTGTCGGTGGCAATCAGCTGTCGACCCAACGCCAGTTGGCCCGCAACTTCGTCGTCTGGCAGGCCACCGGTGAGACCTTGACCGGGGAGGCGTTGGCCGGCCGAGTTGGCCACAAACAGTCCGAGCGCCACCGCAACCGCAAAAGTGCCGCCAACGATCGCAATCCGACGACCCCACCGGGTCGGCGGCTTGGGCAGCAGCGAGCTGCGACCATCGTCGATCTCGCGCATGACGGCCGCCGCGCGGGCGACGTAACCGTCGCGCAACGCCTGGTAGTCATCATCATCGACGTCGCCAACCTCGCGTTCACGTTCGATGTCGCGAATGCTGCTGAGTAGAAATCGACGCTGCTCCTCCAGCTCCGCCAGCCGTTCAGGGTTCACGACTCGGCACCATCACCAGATTCTGCCGCCAACGCAGCGGCGACCAAGGCTCTGTCATCATCATCGGGAACGGTGTCGATGTTGCGCTGCCATCGTCGAAACGCAAAGAACAAGCCAACGGCGGCACACACCAGCGCAACTGCGGGCAGCACCCACACCAACGACTCGAAGCCGCTGGCCTTTGGTACCAACTGTGTTTTCGCGCCGAACTGCTGCACGACGAACGCAATGATCTCGTCGTCGGTGGCATCGGTGGTGCCCACCTGAGCTTCGATCTCCGTGCGGATGGAAGCCGAAGAGGTGTTGCGCGATTCGTACACGGTTTCGCCGTCGCAAATTGGGCACGCAAGCTGCTTGGAAATCTCCTCCACCCGCTCCTCGGGTGTCTGTGCCCCCGCGTCGCGGGTGCTTCCAAATGCCAGGAAACCCGCAACCACCATGGCCAGCAACACCCAACCCGGCCACCGCTTCACCGACGTCGAGAGACTCATGACACCTCATACAGCGCGCGTTGCTGCTGCACCAATTGCGACAGCGTCACCGCATCGATCTGGCCGGCCCACCGCACCCGCACGACACCGCTGGGGTCGATGATGAAGGTCTCAGGCACCTGCGCGACGCCGAAGGCGACGTTGAGCCGCCCGTCGTCGTCGCGAATCACCGGCCAGTCACCACCGCGCTCGGCAAAAAATGCTCGGATGTCGTCGTCGGAGTCCGGTGGCTGCACGAAGCTGTAGAACTCGGCGCCATCAGCGAACGTTGCCTGCTGCTCGACGAACAACATCAGGTCCGCATGCTCGGCTATGCACGGCACGCACCTCGAGTTGAAGAAGTTGACGACCACCCAGCTGCCCTTGCGTCGCGCCAGATCGAACGGCACGTCGTCGATGGTGCTGCTGCGCACCGACGGTGCGGGCCGGTCGATGAGCGGACTATCGACCAAGCCGACCTTGTCCTCGGTGCCCGATTTGCTGGCGGCAAGAATCCAGAACAACCCACCGAGTACCAGCGCTACGACGAGTGCAACCAGCGGTGCAACTCGCGCACGCGACGGGCCGTCACTCACGGCTGGTTCGTGAACGGGCGTTTCCACGTCAGACATCGACCGGTTCCGCTGCTGCTGTGAGGTTGATCGGCGCCGACACTGCGTCAGTTGGCCGGCGACGATGGCGTCCGGGGAAGGCGGCCAGCACAGTACCCAGCGCGCACATCAGACCGCCGATCCACAGCCACACGATCATCGGCTTGATGAACACCTTGATCTTGGCCACACCGGTGCTGGGCTTGGAGCCGTTCTCCAGCGTCAGGTAGATGTCCTTGTCGAGCCCGGTGCGCACACTGGGCGTGGCGATGTCTTGCCCGTTGGCCGTGAACTTGGTGATCGCGGGGGCATACGACTTCCCACCATCGATGGAGATCGTGGCCTTGATACCGACCGCTCGCGCCGTTTCGAAGTCGGTGAGGTCGACAAGGGTGAACGAATGGCCGCCGAACTCGACGGTCTCGCCCTTGCTGAGCGTGAACTCAGCTGCGCGCGTGTAGCTGTTCGAGGCGGTCAACGCGACCGCGATGAGGATGATGCCCAGGTGCACGATCATGCCGCCGTTGGTACGTCCCAACAGGCCGCGAACGCCCTGACGGCGAGTGGCCAGGACCAACTGGCGCAGTGCCGAACCGGCAGCGAAACCGGCCAACCCGAACGCAAGGAGTGAGGCGAAACCAGTGGCACCCATCACGACGGCGAGCACCAGCGTGCCGGCACCGCACCACGCCGGCCAGAACAACCGGGTGCGAAGCAGTTCGCCGGAGGCCTTACGCCAGGGCAGCGCGGGTGCGACCGCCATCAGAAACAGAAGGACCAAACCAATCGGTTGCGCCATCGTGTCGAAGAACGGCGAGCCGACAGCGATCTGGCGATCGTTGTGGGCTTCCGCGATCAGCGGAAAGACCGTGCCGAGCAAGATCACGAACGCGAACAGTGTGAAGATCGCGTTGTTGGCAAGGAACGCCCCCTCACGCGAGATCGGCGAGTCGATCGCGCCTGGCGAGCGCAACTTGTCACCACGCCAGCCGATCAGCGCCAGCGACACCGCCACCACCACACCGAACGCTCCCAGCAGGTACGGCCCAATGGTGCCGTCGCTGAACGCGTGCACGCTGTTGATGACGCCGCTACGCGTGAGGAAAGTGCCCAGGATGGTGAGCGAGAACGTGGCCAACAACAGACTCAGGTTCCACACCCGCAGCATGCCGCGCCGCTCCTGCACCATCACCGAGTGGATGTAGGCGGTGCCCGTCAGCCACGGCAGCAAGCTGGCGTTCTCGACTGGGTCCCACGCCCACACGCCGCCCCAGCCGAGCACCTCGTAGCTCCACCAGCCGCCGAGGATGATGCCCAGTGTGAGAAACCCCCACGCGAAGAGCGCCCAGCGACGCGTCTCCACCAACCAACCTTCGCCGACGCGGCCGGTGATCAGTGCGGCGATCGCAAACGCGAACGGCACCGTGAACCCGACGTAGCCGAGGTACAGGATCGGCGGGTGGAACACCACCAACACGTGGTTCTGGAGCAGCGGGTTGGGGCCTTTGCAGCACCGGGTGAAGTCCGCCGGTGTCGCGCCTGCGCGAAACACGTCAGTGGGGCCGAGCGCAAGGAAGAAGAAGAACGCAGTGACGATCAGCATCACCACCAGCGCCCACGCGACCATCGGGTCGGCGATCCGCGAGCCATACCGGTGGGCGACGATGGCGAGGTAGACCACCAAGATCAGCAGCCACAGCAGGATGCTGCCTTCCAGTGCACTCCAGACAGCGGTGAAGTTGAACAACGCTGGCGTGTCGTAGCTGCCCACCTTCTGCACGTAGGCCAGCGACCAGTCACGGTTGACAATCGCCCTGATCATCACGGTGATCGCAATCACGCCGGCGGCAAACGCAACCCACACGTACGCGTTGACGGCACGGGCCAATCGCGGGTTCTTCAGCGTGGTTGCGGTGATCAGGCCGAGAGCGCCAAACACGCACGCCGCGAAGCCGATGATCAGCGCCGAGTGGCCAAGCAGGCCATTGACTCCTTCAGCCAGCATCGCCGCTGTCACGCCTTCGCCGCGCAGGCATCCGCTTCGGCATTGGTCTCGCCAAGGCGGTCTTCGTTTTCCTCGTCGTAGTTCTCGTCGTGCTTGACCAGCACTTCGTTGCCCTCGAAGAGCCTGGTGCCATCTGCAACTGTGGTGGCGCGCCCGGTGACCACTACCGGGATGCACTCCTGAAAGAGTCCCGTCGGTTGGCTGCTCAAAGCCACCGGCATGGAGGATCCGTTGAACGTGACGACGAAATTGGTGACCGAGCCTTCGGCGTCGACCGAGCCTTTCTCCACCACACCCTGAATGCGGATGTTGCGATCGAGGTCGCACCCCTCCTTGACACCGACCTCATCAACGTTGCAGTAGTAGTCGAGCGACTTGGTGAGGAACTTGGCCACGACGACGCCGCCGCCGACCACCACGAGCGCCAGCACTCCGTAGGCGAACCACGGCTTCTTCTTGCCACGAGCGGCGGTTGGGACGACCTTGCGAGGGCTCAGGTCCATGTCGTTCAGGTCCATGGTCGGTCCTTGGGAGGCACCTGGCGCGCTGCCCTGCGTGCCTGCGCCAGCATTCGCAACGTGTACAACCCGATGGCCGCAAAGGTGAGTGCGTAACTCCCCAGCACGAAGGTGGCATTGAGCATGCCAATCATGACGGCACCTCCTGGGCCGCAATGGCCTCGTCGCGACGTTCAGCGATGGCCACATCGAGACCCTGATCGTCGACCTGATCGAGCAGCGCCAGCACTCGCTGACGGTGCAGCACGAGCCAGACATAGAGCAGCGTGAAGGCAATGATGCCGACGAACAACGTGAACAGCATCAGTCCACTGAGCTTGCCGTCGGACACCGTCTCGTTCTGATGGAGCGGGCGCCACCAGGTGACGCTGAAGTGCACCAACGGCACCTCCAACATCGCCAGTACGGCCAACACCGCGCTGCGCTTGGCTCGCTGCTGCTGGGACCCACCGAGGTCGCGCACGGCGAGGTAGCCGACGTAGGTCACGAAGAGGAACGCTGTGGTGGTGAGCCGTGCATCCCAGGTCCAGTATGTGCCCCAGGTGATTCGACCCCAGAGGCTGCCACTGACCAGGGTGATACCCATGAACAGCACGCCGACTTCGGCACTCGCACCCGCAATGCGGTCCCACGTCAGGCTCCGCGTGCGCTTCCACAGGTAGGCAATGCTGCTGAGCCCAGTGACAATGAATGCCAGATAGGCCAGCCATGCCGACGGCACGTGGACGTACATGATGCGGACGCCAGTCTTCTGCACGCGATCGTTTGGCGACAGGAACAAGCCGAACACGATCAGCCAGCCACTACCTGCCAGGGCGGCAAGCCCCAGGGTTCGACTGAACGTCGTCGACGTGGGCGCACGATCGCGGGTCGGGTCGGTTTGCATCTCTTCGGCAGGGTTTCGAGTTGAGGTCATGGATCCGGTCATTCGTCGATGAGCGAGCCGAAGGCCAGCGCTCCGCCTACACCGAAAACTACGGCGAATAGCGTCAGAAGACCAATCCAGGGCCAACCGTCACTTGGCGTCGCATTTTCGGTACCGAGTGCTGCTTCGGTGGCCCGTGTGGCACCAATGAGAACGGGTGCCACTACCGGGAGCATCAGGAGCGGAAGCAGAGTTTCGCGCCCTTTGGCCCCGGCAGCCAAGCCGCCGTAAAGAGTACCGACGAATGCCAGCCCAGTGGTCGCGGCCACGTAGGTGGTGACCAACAACACGATGCCGCTGGCGACGACCTCAGCCTTGTACAGCACCACGGCTGCCCCCAACAGCACCAGTTCCAGGACGGCCAACTGTGCAGCCAACGCCATCGCCTTGCCGAGGAAGATCCCCCCGGGTCGGACGCCAGCCACCTGCAGCGCATCGAGGGCGCCGTCGGCGGTCTCGACGGCGAAGGCGCGCTGCACGATGACGAGCAAACTGAACATCGTTGCCAACCACACCAGGCCTGGGGCAACGCGGGTGAGTACCTGGTCATTGTCCAACGCGAACGCGAACATCACCATCACCAGTGCCGCGAACGGCAGCACCTGATTGACGACGACCCGACTTCGCCACTCGACCCGCAGATCCTTGGCGGCCACCAAGCGAGCGATCCGCCACGTGTTCATGGGGCAACCCTGCGCACTTGGCCGCCGACCACTTCCACGACCCGCGTTGCGAGTGCTCCTGCACGCTCCAGTTCATGGCTGGCGACGATGACGGTCGCTCCGGCCGCAGTGGCGTCGCGCAGCGTGACATCAAGGTCGTCACGACCCATGGCGTCCAACCCGGCGTGGGGTTCATCCAACAGCCACAGTTCCGCCCGGCGCGCCACTAGACACGCCAGAGCAGTCCGGCGACGTTGACCCGCACTCAATCGGGCGACCTGCACATCGGCCAGACGATTCGAAAGCCCCATGCGGGTCAGTGAGTCGTCGATCTCCGCTTGCGTGGCGCCCACCGTGGCCCCCCAGAAACGCACGTTGTCGGCCACGGTGAGGTCGGCGTACAGGCCATTGGAGTGGCCCAGCAATCCAACCCGATTGCGCACCGCTGTGCGGTCGGCCACCAGGTCGCAGCCGAGCACGGTCGCGGTGCCCCGCTCGACGGGAAGCAGCCCCGCGCACAGCCGCAACAGCGTGGTCTTGCCTGCCCCGTTCGGCCCGCGCAGCAACAGGATCTCGCCACGATTCACCGTCAGCGAGGCGCCCGCCAGGGCAGGAAAGCTGCCGAGCACCGCCACCACGTCGACCAGGGCGACGACAGGCTGAACGACAGGCTGAACGACCGGCTGAACGACAGGCTGAACGACAGGCTGAACGACCGGCTGAACGACAGGCTGAACGACGGAGTCCATGACGGCACAAACGCTAACGGACCACCCGCGATCTTCGGCGCTCGACGTTCCGGAGTCGGGCTGCATGCGAAAGACTCGGGCATGCGACCACAACGAATCGAACCGGGCCCTGGGCAGGAGAGCGTGTGGGACTATCCGCGCCCGCCGGCGGTGGTGCCGTTCAACGGGCGCGTTCGAATCGTGCATGCGGGGGCGGTCGTGGCCGACACCACGTCGGCATGGCGAGTGTTGGAGACCAGCCAACCCCCGGCCTTCTACTTGCCGCCGGCCGACATTGACCTTGTTCGACTGCGGGCCTCGTCGTCAACAACATGGTGCGAATGGAAGGGCTCAGCCGCGTATTGGCAACTCGACGGCATCGCGGATACCGCCTGGAGCTACGCCCATCCGACACCGGCGTTTGCGGTGATTGCCGGGCACCTCGCGTTCTACGCACAGAAGGTCGACGAGTGCTGGGTCGACGACGAACGGGTGCAGCCCAACCCCGGCAACTTCTATGGCGGCTGGATCACATCAACAGTGGTCGGGCCGTTCAAGGGCGCGCCGGGCACGCTCGGCTGGTGATCGAACGTCTGGTGACCGGGGTGACAGCCGTAGCCGTGTGCTCGCGAGGTAGCGTCATCGCCCGTGACGAGCGGCGCCGACGAAACCTTTGCGTATGACAGCGCCCCTGCGTTGCCTCGCAAGCGACCCGAGCGCGTGCCGTACTTCAAACGACCCAAGCCACCTCGCGACTGGCGGTGGCTGGTCGGCGGAATTGGCAAGACGCTGATCACGCTCGGCCTGCTGATGTTTGCATTCGTCGGTTATCAGCTGTGGGGCACCGGCATCCAAACTGCTCGGGCTCAGAGCAGCCTGGAATCTCAGTTCGAAGACATGATGCAGTCGACGACGTCCGTCGCGACCATCACAACCACGACGATGGTCGCCACCGATTCGACGCTGCTTTCCCCGGAGTCGACCGTCGCCAGCACAGTGCCGATAGCCCCCGACATGCCGCCGATTCCGAACGGCGACGTGGTCGCACGGTTGCGGATTCCAAAGATCGATCTCGACTGGTTCGTCGTGCAGGGTGTGGGCATCGACGACCTCAAAAACGGCCCGGGCCACTTTCGCGAAACGCCGATGCCCGGCCAGTTGGGCAACGCCGCCATTGCAGGGCACCGCACCACACACGGCGCACCGTTCGGTGATCTCGACGAGTTGCAACCAGGAGACCTGATCACAGTGGAAATGGCGAATGGCGCTGGTCTCTTCACCTATTCGGTGACCGGCACCATCATCGTCAGTCCCAGCGAGTACGCCGCAGTCATCCCCACCATCGATCCGACGATCGCCAATCTCACCCTTGCCACCTGCCATCCCGAGTACACGTCACAGCAACGGATGATCGTGCAGTCAGTTCTCGTGCCCGAACAGAGCGGCCAAGTGTTCGCCCCTCCGCTCAATACGTTGCCGCCCGAGCCCGATCTGGCGCTGCCAACCGAGACGCCCGAGACGACGGTCGGGGCTCCCGGCGAGACCTCATCAACGGTCGAGACGGCGCCGACAACCACCGTCGACCCAACCATCGTCGACCCAACCATCGTCGCCGAGAACACGATCACCGAAGATGGCCTCAGTGCTGGCTGGTTCGACGACTCAGCCGCTATCCCTCAGGCGATCTTGTGGGGTCTGCTGCTGCTGGCGGTGGGCATTGCTGCGCACTACATCGGCAGGGCGACCAAGCGGCTCTACGTCAGCTTCCTCGTCGGCTTCATTCCGTTCCTCGTCGTTCTCTACTTCTTCTTCGAGAACGTCAACCGTTTGCTTCCCCCAGGCCTGTGACCCCACCCATGTCCGAAACCACTCCCCGCAAAACTCCCGATCCCACGGCTGTCGACCCCGTCCGCGCTCGCCGACAGAAGATCGCCAAATACACCTTGCTCGCCAATCGGATCGGCTATTTGTTCTACGCGCTGGCCATCGCAACGTTCATCATCGGGTTCGCGATCAGCTTCAACGCCACTGTCTCAGCTGTCGTCATCGGCTCGCTGGTCATCGGCTCAATCTTGCTGGCACCCGCCATCGTGTTGGGCTACGCAGTCAAGGCCGCCGAACGCGACGATCGCGAACGCGGTCTCTGAGCAGGGTTTCAGGCACTCAAAAAGCTTGTTACCCTCTAGTAACTACTATGAGCATGCGCCTGCCCGCCTCGGCCCGTCGAGAGCAAATCCTTGACGTCTCGGTGCAGGTTTTCGCTCGCAACGGCTTCCACTCCACCTCGATGAACGACGTGGCCGATGCCGCCGGTGTCACCAAGCCCGTGCTGTATCAGCACTTCGACAGCAAGCAGGACCTATACCTGGCGCTGCTCGAGGAAGCCGGTAACCGTCTCCGCACGGCCGTCAGCAAGGCCGTCGTCAGCGCAGCCAACGGCAAGGAACAAACGGAGATGGGCTTCCGGGCCTACTTCCGCTGGGTTGCCGACGACCACGACGCATTCCTGCTTTTGTTCGGCTCGCGCGCCAACCGCGATGAGGAAAGCACCACCACCATTCGGCGTATCACCGCCGAGACCGCGAAGGCGATCGCTCCGCTCATTGCGGCCGACATCGAGCCGGAGCACCAGCGCACGCTTGCACAGGGCTTGGTCGGTCTGGCCGAAGGCGTCAGTCGCTATCTCGTCGAGCGCGGTGACACGTTCGACCCCGAGGTCCTCGGCCAGCAAGTCGCTGACATGGCGTGGGCGGGCCTCCGCGCCGTCCACCGCAACGGCTGACACGGTTCAAGTAACGACGCCGTTCACGTAAACAGGTCGTGGCGGAAGCGGCCGGTGTCGAGGTAGTGGCGCAGCTTGACGACCGAACGCGGCACGTAGGTGGGCAGCATCGCCAGAAACTCGGCGTTCGTAGTGGTGATCACATCATTGAGCAGGACCAGGTTGCGGCTGGCCACCGTCGCCTCGAACTGGTCGGTGGTATAAGACGGCAGCGAGCGAACGTCCTGATAACCCTCCAGCAGCGCAGCCTCCTGCGCGTTGTTGTCGCGGAGGTAGTAGGCCGAGATCGCCAAGTCCTGCACGGGTACGCCGATACCGCTGTCGTCGAAGTCGAACACCGACAATCGGCCTCGGTACCACTTCAGGTTCCAGATATGCAGGTCGGCGTGCAGCGGGTGGCGGGCGGCGTCGGCGAAGAGAGTGTCGTAGTGGGACTGGACATGGGCGAAGGCCGTGTCGATCACCTCATGGTCGGCAGCCGACAGCAGCGGGTGGTCACCGCCGAGTTGGTACGGCACGTCCATCAGCACGGTGTCGATTGCCGGGAGCTCGGTGCCAGCGGGCGGCGACCACCGTTCCCCATGTGAATGCAGGGCTGCAGTTGCCCTACCGACCTCTCGAATCTGGGCGGGTGTTGCGTCGTCGCCGAGGTCGGGGCCGGGGAGCCACTCGAACAGCGCGGCCGGCAAGGTCCGTTCGAGGTCGGGGAATTCGACGTGCACGAGCAGCGAACCCTCACGCGAGCGCTGTGGGGAGGGCACCCACAGGTCGGTCTCGCGCGACAGCGAAGCCAGCCAGGCCATCTCGGCACCGATGAACGCATCCGTGCGACGCGAGTTGACATTCAGGCGCAGAGAGAAGCGACGACGGTCGGCCGTGTCCACCCGGAACGTCGTGTTGAACCCGTGATTGAGCAGCCGGATCGACGCCACCTCGATCGGATAGTGCGCCAGCGCCGCAAACGCGGTCGGTCGCAGACGCGCGACCTGGCCGCGGACGGAACGATCCTCGAAACGCATGGTGCGCAACGGTATCCGACGACATACAGTCCAGCGCCAATGCCGCAATGGGGCTTCAGGCGCGGACTGACCAGCCCCTGTAGCCCTCGGTGAAGCCGGCGATCTGTAGGGCGGTAGCGACGGGCATAGCGGGGATGATGGGCTCGCCGTTCACCTTGCGGATCTCAATTGTGCGGGCACGACCATCCTTCACCAGGCTGGCGAGAGCGTCGGCCCAACCAAGGTCGTCGGCGGAGGGCATAAAGGTGACGATGTGATGTGACCGCCGATCGAACCACACCAGCGGCACACCCGAACGTGACACGACCAGCGCGCCGGCGGAACGTGCGGGCCTGCCCGGCGACTCCGGCCATGCCAGCGCGGCGCCGTACGGCTGAGCCGGGTCGGTGGCCGACAGCACCACCGGCGGCGGCGCGTCGGCGGGATGCAGCTCGTGGTCGGGCACGTCGCGCAGGCTGCGCAGGCGATCGACGGCGCCCGGCAGGCTGAACTGCGCAGCACCGAGACCGGCGACGAAGTAGCCGCGCCGCGCCTGCCCGCGCTCCTCCAACACCTTGAGCACCCCATAGACGCTTGCGTATCCACCCCTCACACCCTCGGCCAGCACCGCCTCGCGCGTGACCACGCCATAACGATCCAGTAGCTGTAGCGCGCTGGTGTGCGCCGCCTCCGTCGGCGATGGTGCCGGCAGCAGAAGTGGTGCGACCAGGCTCCATCGACCCGCACCCAACGGTGGGCCGATGCGAGTGAGGCGGCCCGGCCGCGGGCGACCCCGCACCGGACCGGCAGGCCGCCCGCTCTTGGCCCCCTTCGCACTGAGCAGGGAACGCAACGGCGCCAACGAGTCGTTGGTGACCTCCCCTGCCCACACCAAGTCCCACAACGCCGTGAGCAGTTCCGTGTCGGTGACATCGGAGGCGGCCGCACGAAGACCACCCCAGAAGCTGGCGCCGTGATCGGCCAGGTGCGCGCGTAACGCTTCGTGTAGCGGCCCAGACGGTGGCTCGATGGTCTCCCAGCTCTGCACCAACACGGGAAGTTGGTCGGCGAAGCACAGCCGAATACGACCGTCGTTGCCGCCCAATGCGCCTGCACCCACCCACACCAGCTCACCGGCTGTGCACAGCTCGTCGAGGTCAGCGGGGCGATACGAGCGCAGCCGCGCGGGCAACACTTCGCTCTCCAACGAACTTGCCACCAGTGCCGCACCCTGCAACTGACCCAGTGCTTCCACCAGCCCGTCGAGGCCGCGGCGATCACCCGGGATGCTGTGCCAGCCCAGCAGGAACCGTGCGTATGCGTCCTGCTCGACCGGCTCGACCTCGCGCCGCAGCGCCGCCAGCGAACGGCGGCGTAGCTGGCGCAACACGTCGACATCGCTGAACTCGCGACCACTGCCGTTGGGCCGGAACTCGCCGCGTACGACACGGCCCTCGGCCTCCAACGCGGCGAGCGCGCCCATGGCCCGCTCGACCGAGATGCCGAAGCGGGTCGCGAGGTCTTCCACCAGGAACGGCCCGTTGGTGCGCGCAAACCGTCCGACCAGCCCTTCCAGCGGGTGCGGCACCGGCTCGGTGAACGCACGCGGCAAACCCAACGGCACGTTGCAGCCCAACGCGTCGCGGTAGCGAGCTGCGTCCTCGGCGGCGATGAACCGATCCACGCGTGCCACCGACACGGTGATGGCCCGCCGGTCGTGCGACAACGACGCCAGCCAGGCTGCGCTGTCCTGGCCTTCGCAGCGCAGGTCGATCTCGGCCGCGGAAAGGTCGCCGACCTTGCGCAACACGTCGTGCAGCTCATCGGCTGAACGGGCACGCCGGCCATCGGCCAGTAGCTGCAGCTCCAGCTCGATGTCTGCAAGCGCACCAGGGTCGAGCAGATCGCGCAGCTCCTCGGCACCCAGCAGATCGCGCAACAGGTCTCGATCCAATGACAGCGCCGCCGCCCGGCGCTCGGCCAGCGGACTGTCGCCCTCGTACATGAAGGCCGCGATCCAGTTGAACAGCAGGCTCTGCGCAAACGGCGACGCCTTCGCCGTATCCACGCTGACGACACGGATGTCACGACTGCGCAACTGCCCCAAGACCTCGCGCAGCGCCGGCAGGTCGAACACGTCTTGCAGGCACTCTCGCGAAGTCTCGAGCAGGATTGGAAACGTTGGGTACTTCGACGCCACTGCCAAGAGGTCGGCCGCCCGCTGACGTTGCTGCCATAGCGGAGTGCGCTGGCCCGGACGGCGGCGCGGCAGTAACAACGCGCGTGCAGAACACTCTCGGAAGCGAGCCGAGAACAGCGACGTCTGCGGGAGGGACGCCATCACCAACTCGTCAATGTCGTCGGGGTCAATGATCAGGTCGTCGAGCGGCAGCTCGTCGGCGGCCTCAGGGAGCCGCAGCACGATGCCGTCGTCGGTGTACATCGTCTCCACCGGAATGCCATAGCGCTCCATCAGCCGCCGCTCGATGGCCATCGCCCACGGCGCGTGCACCGGCACCCCGAACGGGCTGAGAATGCAGACCCGCCAGTCGCCGATCTCGTCGCGGAAGCGCTCGACCACAATCGTGCGGTCATCGGGCACCGCGCCCGTCGCCAGCGCTTGCTCTTCGAGATAGAGCAGCACGTTGTGCGCAGCCAAGGCGTCGAGCGAGTAATCGGCCATCAACTGCGGCAGTGCAGTCTCGGCAGTAGCGCTGCTGGTTGCCAACGCCCGCGTCTCGCGCTGGAACGCACCCAACGCCCTGCCGAGCTCCAGCGGACGGCCTGGGCGATCGCCATGCCAGAACGGCATCTTGCCCGGCTGGCCAGGAGCCGGCGTGACGATGACCCGCTCGAACGTGATGTCCTCGATGCGCCACGTGGTGGCACCCAAGATGAACGCCTCACCCGGCCGGCTCTCGTAGACCATCTCCTCGTCGAGCTCGCCGACGCGGGTGCCATCGGGCAGGAACACGCCGAACAGCCCCCGATCGGGGATGGTGCCGCCGCTCATGATTGCCAGCCGTTTACTGCCGTCGCGGGCGCGCAAGGAACCAGCTATGCGGTCCCACACCAGGCGCGGACGTAGCTCGTTGAACTCCTCGCTTGGGTAGCGGCCCGACAACAGGTCGAGCACGTTGGCCAGCAGGTCGTCGCTGAGCTCGGCGAAGCAGGCGCAGCCGCGCACCATCGTGGCCAGCGACTCCACCGACATGTCGGGATGCATGGCGACGTGCGCCACGATCTGCTGCGCCAACACATCGAGCGGGTTGCGCATGAAGCGGCTGGATTCGATCAGCCCCTCGCGCATGCGGCGTACGACGACCGCCGCCTCAAGAAGATCGCCGCGGTGCTTCGGGTACAGCGTGCCCTTGCTGGGCTCGCCAACGCTGTGGCCCGAACGACCGATGCGCTGCAGCCCACGCGACACGGCGCCGGGCGACTCGACCTGAATCACGAGATCGACCGCACCCATATCGATACCCAGCTCAAGGCTGCTGGTGGCGACGATGGCACGCAGCTCGCCACGCTTGAGTTGGTCTTCGATCATCACTCGCTGCTCGCGAGCCAACGACCCGTGGTGCGCCTTCACCAGCTCGCCCTCGACGCCCTCTTGCTCGGCCAGTTCGTTGAGGCGCGCAGCAAGGCGCTCGGTGAGACGGCGGCCGTTACAGAAGATGATCGTGCTGCGGTGGGCCAGCACCTGCTGCAAAATGCGCGGATAGATGCTGGGCCAGATGCTGCTGCGCTGACCCTGCATGGCCCTATCGGCGGGGCCGCTGGCGATGGGGTCGACTATCTGGCCGAGCGCGCCCATGTCTTCCACCGGCACCACCACGTCGACTTCCAACGGCTTGCGAATGCCGGCGTCGATGATGGCCACCGGGCGCCGGCTGCGATCGGCTGCGTGCCCGCCGAGGAAGTGCGCAATCTCTTCCAGTGGGCGCTGGGTGGCACTGAGGCCGATGCGCTGCGGCGGCCGCTTCGTGATGGCCTCCAACCGTTCGAGACTGAGCATCAGGTGTGCGCCACGCTTGGTGGTGGCCATCGCATGGATCTCGTCGATGATGACGGTGTGCACGTTGACCAGCGTGCTGCGGACTTCGCTGGTCAGCATCAGGTACAGACTCTCGGGGGTAGTGATCAGCAGGTCGACCGGTCGACGCGACAGCGCCTGACGGTCCTTCGCCGACGTGTCGCCAGTGCGCATGGCCACCGTCGGCTCGACGAACGGCACATTCAATCGCTCGGCCGCGAGCCGGATACCCATGAGCGGCGACCGCAGGTTCTTCTCCACGTCGAACGCCAACGCCCGCAGGGGTGAGATGTACAGCACCTGCGTGCGCGCCTTCGGGTCGGGCGGCACCGCCGGCGGCGTGACGAGCGTGTCGAGGCTGGACAGAAAGGCCGTCAGGGTCTTGCCACTACCGGTGGGCGCACACACCAGTGTGTGCTGACCGCTACGAATGGCCGGCCACCCTTGAATCTGAGGCAGCGTGGGCGACGGAAACGAGACCGCGAACCACTCGCGCACGGCAGGCGAGAAGCCCTCCAGCACCGAGTGATCAGCCATAGGAGAAGGCTACGCCAGAGGTGCGACGAGGTTGCATGGGCCCAGCTGCAACTCATGCGAGTGCGACGCAGGCAGTCCGAGTGCCAGCGGGTATGCGAGTGAGTACTCGCATACCGGGGTGCGAGTGAGCACTCGATTAGTGGCGTGGCACTCGCACTGGTGGCGTGGCACTCGCACTGGTGGCCGGGCCCAGCTCCACGATTCCGTCGACGACCACATCGAGCACGACGACATCCACGGCAACGACGACGGCAACCACCTCAACGACAACCGCCTCAACGGCACCGGCCACGACAACGTCACCGACCAGCACTTCTCCACCGACGACGAGCCCGTAGCTCGCGCTCCTCGACGAAATGGTCGTGTGTGCGCTTGTGCGCCGCCAGACTCAGTAGTCCTCATGAGCGACCGTGTCCAACTCCGTCCGTGGCAGCGCGCCGCGTTCGACAAGTTCGCGGCCAGCGAGCGCTCGGATTTCTTGGCCGTGGCCACACCGGGCGCCGGTAAGACCACATTTGCTCTCGCCTGTGCCCGCTGGGCTCTTGCGCAGGAGCGCCGGCGCATCGTCGTCGTGGCCCCTACCACCCACCTCAAGACGCAGTGGGTGCAGGCGGCGCACCGCATGGGCCTGCACCTCGACCACACCTGGTCGCCTGCGGATGGTATGGCGAAGGATGTACACGGCATCGTCACCACCTACCAGCAGGTCAGCACGGCCGATACGGCGAAGAAGCTGCGCGGCCTGTCGAACGACGCGTTCGTGATCCTCGACGAAGTCCACCACGCCGGCGATGAACGGGCTTGGGGCGACGGCGTGCGCACCGCGTTCGAACTTGCCAACCGTCGTCTCAGCCTCAGCGGTACACCCTTTCGCAGCGACACCGCCAGCATCCCGTTCGTTCGCTACGAGGAGACCGGTGTTGGGGGCGAGGCCCAGCCCGACTTCACGTACGGCTACGCAGACGCCTTGCGCGACGGCGGCGTCGTGCGTCCGGTCTACTTCCCCCGTTTTGACGGGCTGATGGAGTGGAGCGCGCCTGACGGCAGCATCGTCAGCGCCAACTTCCACGACGAACTGGACCGCACCGGCTCATCACATCGACTGCGGGCAGCGCTCAGTCTCGAAGGCGACTGGTTGGCAGCGGTCATGGGCCAGGCCCATGCGCGACTGATGGAGATTCGGCGCACGCAGCCCGACGCGGGTGCGCTGGCGATCTGCATGGACCAGGAACACGCTCGCGACATCGTTCGGTTCATCCGCTCTCGCTTTCAGGTGGAGGCCGAAGTCGTCGTCAGCGACGACCCCGACGCCAGCAGCAAGATCTCCGCCTTCGCCAACAGCAGCCGGCCCTGGCTGGTGGCCGTGCGCATGGTCAGCGAAGGTGTCGACATTCCGCGACTGCGGGTCGGTGTGTACGCCAGCACCGTCGTCACCGAGTTGTTCTTTCGTCAGGCCGTCGGCCGTTTCGTGCGCTGGACTCGGGGTCTCACCAGCCAAAAGGCCTACGTCTACCTGCCCGACGACCCGCGGTTGCGACAGCACGCCTTCCAGATTGCCGAAGCGCGCCGCCACGTGCTCAAGCCGCCGGCTCTCGATGACGATGAGTTCACCCAAGCAGACCTCAAACGCGAGGCGAAACAGGAACTGGACATGATGCCAGAGCAGCTCTCGCTGTTCAGCGTGCTGTCATCCACCGCAACGGGCATGAGCGTGCACGCCTTCACCGAGGCCGGGCTGACGATGTTCGACGACGAGCAAGAAATTCCCGAGCCCGACGACGCCAGCGCGGCCGACGACACCATCGAGCTGCCAGAGATTCCGACCGACGCCGGCTTCCCGCTGGCGGGCTCCAAGAGCATCGCCGAGCGCAAGGAAGAGCTGCGCATGCAGAACCTTGAACTGGCGAAACGGCTGGTCGACAACACCGGTTTCGGCCACGCGAAAGTTCAGGTTGAGCTGAACCGGCTGGTCGGCATCATGTCGGTGGGCAGTGCCACCAACAGTGAGCTGGAACGACGCCTGCGGTACGGCGAAGCATGGCTCAAGCGGCGATAGGCGCGGCCTAACTCGGCGCACGGCATGACAGGTACCGCCCATGCCGCTAGCCTGACGACATGCCTGCTGTCGGAGAGCACCACCCGGCCTTCGAGGAATACTGCGAGTGCATCTTCGAGCTGGACGAAGACGACGTTGCCGTCATCCAAGCTCGCATCGCCGAGCGCCTCCGAGTCAGCCGGCCGGCCGTCAGCGAGATGATTCGCCGGCTGGAAACCGAAGGCCTGATCACCACCGCCGGTGCCATTCGCCTCACGACCGCGGGTCAGGTACTTGCGCAACGCGTGGTGCGTCGCCATCGTCTGGCCGAGCGCTTCCTCACCGACATGCTGGGTCTCTCCTGGGCCGACGCACACCATGAAGCCGGCAAGTGGGAACACATCATGAGCCCCGCCGTCGAAGACGCTATGGACCGAGTGCTGGGCAACCCGACTACCTGTCCGCACGGCAATCCCATCCCCGGCTCGCTGTACGACGCACCCTCAATGGTGCCACTGTCGGACATTGCGGTCGGCGATTCCTTCACCGTCGTGCGCATCCCTGAAGAGCTGGAGTTCGCCCCAGGCGTGCTCGACTTTCTCGAAGAGGCCAGCATCCTGCCGGGCCACACTGGCGTGCTCACGGGGACCGCCCCTGACGGCACCGTCACCATCTTGATTGACGGTCACGCAGTCGGCGTTGGCTCATTCGCCAGTAGCCGCATCCTCGTCGCCGTCTGATCCGCTGCACCATGCGAACACCCCTTCTCGTCGCCGTCTGCGCCATTGTCCTCGTGACTGCGTGCAGCCCAACCACCTACGATTCGTCTGCCGAGACTGTGCCGCCCGGCGACGCCACCACCACCACGCTGCCATCGGGCACCGCCGCCGAGCTACTGCCGCTGATGCTGGCCGAAGTGCAGGGCCTGCCCCTGAAGGTCATGAACGCCGAGGGCGACGGCACGGCTGCCACACGGATCGAACAACTGTGGGCCGCTGTGCAACCCGAAATTGAAGCCAACCGCCCTGAGCTGGTGGAGGACTTCGAGTTCGTGGTGCGCCGAAGCCGCGACGCCGCCGACCGCAATCGCCCCGCCGACGCCGACCGGGCGTTCAAGAACCTCACGAGCCTGGTCCAGGCGTACCTCCGCTGACGGGCTCGCCGCCGACTAGAGCATTGCAGCAGGCAGCGGCTTGGAGTGTACGATCGACAGTCGCTTGGTGCTACGGGTGAGCGCGACGTACAGCGCTCGCAGGCCCTGCTGCTCGCCGGCAACAATGTCGGCCGGCTCGACCACCACGACGCCATCGAGTTCCAGACCCTTGACGACGCTGACGGGCACGACCGTGATACCCATCTCCAGCCCCGAGCGAGTGGCCTTCCCGTGGTCGATCCCAGCGGCCGCCAACGCGTCGGAGACTGCCTCGAACATTGCATCGGGAACGACGACGGCGATGTTGCCCTCGTCCACGTCGGCATCAAGATCCTTCGTCGCAGCGACCACAGCGGTGAGCAGTTCGCTGGCAGCAACATGCGAGAACTCGGGGTGCTCGTCGCCCGCACGAACGCTGGTGGGCGCACGCAGCGACGGCGTGGCAGCCATCATCACCTTGTTGGCCAGCTCCATGATCTGCGCCGGAATGCGATAGCCCACGCTGAGCCCAATGACACGCGAACCGCGCGTGGCCGGTAGGTGCGTGAGGATGTCGTCCCAGTCGTTGGGCGCCAACGCACCGGTGGCCTGGGCAATGTCGCCCACCACGGTCATGCTGCCGTTGAGCGAGCGCCGTGACACCATGCGCAGCTGCATCGGCGTGAGGTCCTGCACTTCGTCGACAACTATGTGGCCGTAGGTGCGGATCTCGTCGGCTTCGTCGGGCTTGAGCGTGCCCTTGGCCGGGCGGGCGCCCAGGTAGCTGCGTGCTTCATCGAGGATCGAGACGTCATGTTCGGTCCAGCGCACATCGGCCACATCAGCCTTGCGCTCTCGGTACAGGGAGAGGTACTCGGCCTCACTGAGATGCTTCGAACCAGCCAACTTGAGTAGCGCCTTGCTGCCATAAAGGTCGTGTAAAAGCTGCGCCGGCGACAACACCGGCCACATCCGCTCGAGCGCGCCGCGCACCTCGGGCAGATTGCGAACGGCTTCCTTGACCTGAGCAACGGTGGTTTCCTCGTCGTGCCAGCCGGCGGTCATGGCCGCCCACACTTCGCCCTCCACCCAGCGGCGGGCGGCGTTGTGCTTGCGGAACCGGCGCTGCGCGGCGCGAACGATGCGGGCGGACTCCTCGGCACGCAACCGCACGTAGCCGGTACGGAAAGGCACTTTCAAGTCGTCGCGCAGCGCACGCTCGCGGTCGGTGACTGCCTTGTCGATGACCAGGCTGATGCGTAAGTCGCCCTTCACACGGGCAGCCAAATGGTTGTCCGGTGGATCGATGGCGTAACGGGCCCACTGCACGTCGTGCACCAAGTCGGCCAAGACCACCTGCTCGACGCCGGCCTCGCCCAGCGACGGCAACACCCGTTCGATGTAGCGCAGGAAAACGCGGTTGGG
>Ga0335394_10002127_pt1 | contig 22220 bp, 19 predicted proteins | sample MAT03_FD_205741 | JGI IMG/M metagenome (GOLD analysis project Ga0335394, IMG submission 205741) | Freshwater microbial communities from Lake Fryxell liftoff mats and glacier meltwater in Antarctica - MAT-03 (spades assembly) (version 2) ...
CCACTTCATCCGCAACTTTTCTAATGCGGGCATAATCCCAATCACGGCTATAAGCAGAAGCACCGCAGAAGATCAGCTTGGGTTTGAAGGTTCTTGCCTTTTCTTCCAGCGTATCATAATCAATCAGACCCGTTTCTTTTACCACGCCATAAAAATGAGCTTCATAAGTTTTACCAGAGTAGTTAACCGGTGAACCATGGGTTAAATGTCCGCCCATGCTAAGGTCGAGTCCTAAAATTTTATCCCCCGGTTGCAGCACGGCTAAAGCAACGGCTGCATTTGCCTGGGCGCCGCTATGAGGTTGCACATTGGCATAATCGCAACTAAAAACTTGTTTCAGCCGATCAATTGCCAGTTGCTCCGTTTGGTCTACAAATTCGCAACCTGCGTAATATCTTCTGCCGGGATAGCCTTCCGCATATTTATTGGTCATTACACTACCGGATGCCTGCATTACCTGTAACGAAGTAAAATTTTCTGAAGCGATCAGTTCAATGCCATGGCGTTGGCGCTCTAATTCCTTTCCAATGATATCAAAAACCAATGTATCTCTTTGCATAATCTTTTTTAAGACTGCAAATATACAAACGTGTAGTTACTTATCGGAAACTATACACATAAATTGGCGGATATAACGTGTGGCTTTTACACAAAATGAACTACATTCACGCACAGTTTTAAAATAGCAACATCTTATTGTAAACAAAATATTCGCAGATTGCGGATTCAGTTTTAAGTATGAAGGCGATCATTCCAGTAGCAGGAGCAGGCACCAAGCTCCGTCCACACACATATACACAGCCAAAGGCACTCATTCCACTGGCAGGAAAAACGATATTAAGTATCATCGTAGACCAATTACACGAAGCAGGTATCAATGAATTTGTTTTTATTGTTGGCTACCTCGGCGAAAAAATTCAGGATTATGTAAAGGCCAATTACCCACACCTTACCTGTCATTTTGTTTACCAGAACGAAAGGTATGGCACTGGTCATGCCATCGACCTGGCTAAAGAAATTGTAGGAGATGATCAGATATTGGTAGTTTTAGGCGATACCATTGCAGAATATGATGTGAAGGCAATGATAGATTCGCCCTATTCGATGCTTTTAATAAAGAAAGTAGACGACCCACGCAATTTTGGCGTGGCAGAAATTGATGAAGAAGGATTTATTACAAGGGTGGTAGAGAAACCATCCATTCCAAAAAGCAATATGGCACTGGTGGGCATTTATAAAATCATTCAGACCCAGTCGCTTTTTGTTTGCTTAAAAAAAATCATTGATCGGGCTGACGTTCGTTCTGGCGAGCTTAGTTTAACCGATGCATTGGAATGTATGATTCAAAGTGGTGCTACCTTCAAATCGTTGAAAGTACAGTCCTGGTTTGATTGCGGTAAAAAAGAAACCCTGCTCAAATCGAATGCAACCCTACTGAAAAAGTTTGGCGGCAAGGTAGTGGGAATGGAAAAATTTGAGAATACCATTATCATTCCACCAGTAAGCATCGCAGAAGGATGTGAAATAAAAAACTCTGTAATTGGGCCCAACGTATCTATCGGGGAAAATACCATCCTAAACTATACCATCGTAAAGGAATCCATTATTGGTTCTTTCTCTAAATTATACGATGTGGTGTTGGATGATTCGTTAATAGGAAGCGATACCGGCATCAAAGGTGAAACAAGATCGCTCAATATTGGCGATAACACCGATATTGATCTGGGATAAGTCCCTCCTTTCCGCCGATAAAATCGGTAACTTATTCCAGGAAGGTTATGCTTACAGCTTAATCCGGATTGAGCAATTGATAAATACTTTTCGATAATCATTTGCCCTTGTCAATTACTGACAATCTTCCCCCGATAATTATCTGCTGAGTCAACAATATTGATCATTGCTAAAATTGGTGATCAAAAAACCTTTTAAAAACGTACATTTTTTATCAATAAAACTTCAAAACGCCTTGCGTAATTTTGACGCCAACACATCCCAATAACAATCAACCAAAAACTAAAAACGATCAACGATATGTCTTACATTCTTCCGGTAAAGGGCGTACTGCCAATCATGGGTACTAATTGTTTTATTGCTCCAAACGCCACCATTGTGGGTGATGTGGTGATGGGCAACGACTGTAGTGTATGGTTCAATGCTGTAATAAGGGGCGATGTAAATAGCATTCGCATGGGTAACAAAGTAAATGTACAGGATGGTGCCGTTATCCATTGTACCTACCAGAAAACGCAGGCCATCATTGGAAATAATGTTAGCATCGGACACAATGCAATTGTGCATGGGTGCGTTATACACGACGATGTGCTGGTAGGAATGGGGGCTATTGTGATGGACAATGTGCAGGTAGGTTCCAATTCAATTATTGCTGCAGGAGCCGTAGTACTTGAAAATACGGTGATTGAGCCGGGTACGATTTACGCCGGCGTACCAGCCAAGAAAGTAAAAGACATTAGTCAGGAACTGGTGCATGGAGAAATAAACAGGATTGCCAATAATTACCTGATGTATAGTAGTTGGTTTAAAGATTTACCAGAAAACAACCAGCCGGAAACCGGCAAATAAGCTTTCAATTAAAATTATGAAAAAAATCATTTTTGCCTTCGCCTGTTTTTCGTTCCTAAGCGGATGCTTTATTTTTAAAAAGAAAGACAAGTATGGGTGCCCTACCAATGGTAGAAATGTGGGCGCCGAAAAATTAGCTTCCGGAGATGAAAAGGCACTGAAAGCCAGCCAAAAAGCGAAATATAAAGGTGGCAGAAAAAGTTATTGATTTTTGAATGGAGCTAAGACGATTCAGCATTTGGTGAGGCATTGTGGTTAAACGAATAATCAGAGGAAACGATCTCCTTATAAAAGAACCTTTAGTATTTTAATAAGTATCCCCGGTCAAAACATAATAAAAAAGACAAATAAGAGTTATGTACTCTGAGTAATTCAAAATCCTAATAAAACCACTAAACCAGTGCACCATGTGCTATCACCTAAAAACAAAAAACGGCAATACCGAGGCTGTTATCGATGACAACTGCGGAATATCCAAGTTTTACGCAATTGCTGATACTTTGTCCACCGAACTAAACGTGAATTTTTTAAACCAGGTGGATGACGTTGAAACCTTAGACTGGGATTTTAAATACAAAAACCAGTTACTCACGCTTCATTACAATGTATTCAATGGGGTGTCTGTTTATCCGCAGCATGTAAAAAGTATTTTACAGGAAAACAATGCGGTGATTGAAATTGCACATTTTCTGGAACGCAGAGCTTACTAAAATATTAGTGTTCTGTGAAGCCTACAGTGACTTAAAATGATAACACGAATTTTAGGTACGAATTACACGAATTAAGAATGAATTCCTGTATCAATGCGGGTTTATAATTCGTATAGTAGAATAAATAGTACGCCCATTTAAAGCTAACACAGCACTAGTACGGTTTCTTCTCAATACTTTCCAGAATATTTAAATAACTGTAATAACGGTCCGGGTGAACTGTGCCCAGGTTAACCGCCTCTTTCACAGCGCAGCCTGGCTCGTTGATATGCATACAATTGTTAAACTGGCAATCGTTGATGAGTGCCCTCATCTCCGGAAAATAATGAGAGAGTTCCTGTTTTGAAATATCCACCAAACCCAGTTCCCGGATACCGGGCGTATCAATCACCCTGCCTCCAAATGACAGGTTAAACATTTCAGCAAAAGTGGTCGTGTGTAAACCCTTACCACTCCAGCCGCTTACATCCTGCGTTCTTAATTTTAACTCCGGAAAAACGATGTTGATGAACGACGATTTGCCAACACCAGAGTGACCACTCAACAAAGTAGTTTTATCTTTCAACAACGCTTTTACTTCTTCTACACCCTCGTTTTTTTCGATGCTCATCAACTGCACTTTGTATCCAATCGCTTCATACATGTCTTTTGTTTCGGCAAATAAATCAAGTTCCTTTTGCTTGTATAAATCAGCTTTATTAAATACAATGATGGAAGGAACATGATAGGCTTCGGAAGTAATTAAAAACCGGTCAATAAAACCCAGCGATGTTTTAGGGTCTTTTAAAGTGGCAAATAATAAACTCTGGTCCAGGTTGGATGCAATGATATGATGCTGGTTTCGGTTGTGCGGCGATGAGCGGGTGATGTAGTTTTTGCGTGGCGCAATGTCAGTGATGGTCAGCGTGCTTTCCAATTCATTTTCCATATCCGCCAGCACCACATCGCCCACTGCAATCGGGTTGGTAGACGTAATATTATCAATTTTAAATTTCCCTTTTATACGGGCATTAAAAACTTTGCCGTCCTCATCCTGCACAATGTACCAGCTACCGGTACTTTTATAAACTGTTGCCATCATAGGTTGCAAATTTCATCAATAAAAATGAATTGCAGGATTTAAAAATTACTGTCCGGTCTAAGTGCAAGGATGAGCATTGGTGGCAACCACATGTGCAGCACTCTGTCCTGTATCTTCCCTGTTATTAAGTCCCTAAACCATTTGAAGAAGCCTCCAAAGCCCTTACAGAAAAACTTCAACCGATAAGTATAAGAGCCAGAGTTTTTAAGGGTGTAAGAGAAATACAAACCACCCCTGGCCCCTTCAAAGGAGGGGAATGAGAAACCCGCTAAAGAGAAGAAAGTATCTAACAATGGCAGAGTCCAATTCCCCTCCCCTGGATGGGTTAGGGGTGGTTAACTCCCACAGGCGCAGACTCCGTCCTATGCCTTCACAGTTACTAATCACTTCTCTGTTACCCCACTGGCGGAGGATCCGTCCTGTGTCTTCTATTACTAATCGCCGTCCCTAAACCATTTGGAGAAGCCTGCAACCCCCTTGCAGAAAAACATTAACTAATAAGTATATGAGCAAGGGTATTAAGGGTGCAAGAGAAATACAAACCACCCCTGGCCCCTCCAAAGGAGGGGAACGGGAAACTCGTCAAAGAGAAGAAAACATCTAACAATAGTAGAGTCCAATTCCCCTCCCATGGAGGGGTTAGGGGTGGTTAACTCCCACAAGCGCAGACTCTGTCCTTTGTTTTCCCTTTGACTAATCTCCGATCCTTAAAACCGTTCAAAATGATAATATCCAGCAGCCCGTTTTTTTGTAAAAAACTCAATCGTGCTATTATATATTCCAAAGCCATGGCTCCCTTAAAAGCTGCTGTTAGCCTGTTCCAATGAAAATAATTTAAACGCTGAATTTGGATTTCTGTGCTGTAAATAACACCGGATTATTTTTACGCCCACAAAACTTGTGATTAAAATTGCTGGTACTTTTTTACCTTCCATCGAAAAGTATAAATCAGGATTTCTTTGAACTGTCGATGTGGTGAAAAGCACTACTGCATATCAATAAATTTGTATCCGGCGCTCATGGTATTTTTATCTACATTGAAATGGTTAGGCTCGCATAGGGCACTTCAAAACTGTAGTAACAAGTCGGACACAAGACCGGCGTTCTGCACCTTCCGGTAAAATCTTTTTTCTTTATCTACAAGCAAAAAATTAAATTAATTTCTTTAATTAAAAGAAATATAATTAATTTATTTCTTTATTTACAAGAAACAAAATACCTTTGCGTATGCCTGATAAGGAAATACTTAAAACAATATTCACCAGTTTTGCTGAAAATTTACCATTAGCGGTGGTGGAAAGAGGCATCAATGTACCCCTGAATTCAGGCAAAATAATAACGGTGACCGGCGTAAGGCGGGGAGGTAAAACCTCCGTGATGATGAATGCGATCAATCAGTTGCTGAAAAACAACGTTGGCTATCAACAGATACTTTTTTTAAATTTTGATGACGACCGGCTGCAATTTTCGCAGGAAGGCTTTGATAATATCTTACAGGCATTCAGAGAGCTATATCCGGATACAAAACCAGCAGATTTGTTCATATTTCTAGACGAAGTACAGGTTGCAAATGGCTGGGAACAGTTTGTAAGAAGGTTGTATGATACCGTATCTAAAAATATCTTTTTAAGTGGCAGCAACAGTAAGATGCTGGCAACGGATATAGCTACTACCCTCAGGGGAAGAACGTTGCAGTTTGAGGTATTTCCATTGTCGTTTAAAGAATATTGCCATTTTACCGGCACCCGTACAGATGTGTATTCGCTTACCGACATACCCAAATTAACAACCGGGTACAAAACGTTTGTAAACCACTCTGCTTTTCCTGAACTCGTACTTAGCAACTATACATTTTTAGAACAAACACTGCAGGAGTATTATTTTGTAATGCTGTACAAAGATTTGGTGGAGCGATACCACATCACCAATACGGGGGCTTTAAAATACTTTGTAAAGCGGCTGTTGTCAAATCTTACAAAGAGTACCTCTATCAATAAAATAAACAATGAAATGAAATCGGCCGGTATAAAAAGTGATAAAAACTTTTTGTACCAGGTGGCAGATTACCTGGAAGCAATTTACTTTTTTCAAAAGCTGCCTAAATGGAATGCCTCTTTAAATAAAGAAACCTTTAGCGATAAAAAATACTATTGTATAGACAACGGATTTTTAAAAGCATTGCTTACCCGAAGCAGCAGCGATGATGGCATACTGCTTGAAAACCAGGTATTTCTTTATTTGCGGCAGCAATTTCCTTTTGGCAGGGGCTTGTATTTTTACAGTGGTAAAAAAGAATGTGATTTTGTACTCACCAAAAATGGTACGGTTGTGCAGCTTGTACAGGTCTGTTATAATATTAGCGATCCGGATACATTGCAGCGGGAATTGGCTGGCATGGTAGAAGCTGCGAATTTTTTTGATTGTAAAAATTTACTGCTTGTAACCAATGATGAAGAAAAAACAATTGAAGCAGATGGCTATACAATAGCAGTCGTAAAAGCATGGAAATGGATGCTGGGCAGTGGATTTTAAACTGCCTTGCATTTGTACATGTTACGCTCTCATTTTCTTATACCCATTAAAAACTATTTGTAGAGGAATCATGACAGGAAATTGTGCCATCATTTTTTTGCTCAGGCAATATTTTACCAAGGGGCACTTTACCCAATTCATCCCTCCATTCATCAAAATAAATCACGACATAAAAACACATTTATATGTCGCTAAAACTATAATAACGACACAAAACAAATTTATATGTCGCTATAGATGGCAATCACGACATAAAACACAGTTATTTGTCGCTATAAATTGTACATTTGTGGTGAAATGAAAAATAGACAGGAAACCATAAATGAAGAATTAAATGGAATAAAAGCTTTATTAAAGCCCTTTACAGTTGGCGCTTCAATCGAAGAAATTGAAGCCGAAGCAAATAAATTAGAGCGCCGGACACTTCAAAGACGCCTAAAAGAATTAATTAAACAGGGAATTGTAACGCCATCAGGAAAGGGCCGGGCTACAAAATATCACTTTATAAAAAATGATACAGATCCGATTGAGGTTGCTCAAACGTTTACAGATCTCATACCCCTAACGCCTGCCGGGAAGGAAATTCAACAATTAGTTTTACGCCCCCAACAACATCGCACTCCTATCGGGTATAATCGGAATTTCTTAGCATCATACCGACCAAACGTTGATAGCTATCTAACATCAATAGAAAAAGAGAAGCTTGCAGAACTTGGTATAACAGCAAGGCTAAATGAACCTGCCGGAACGTACGCAAAAGAGATATTGCAACGCTTATTAATAGACCTGTCCTGGAATTCGAGCCGACTTGAAGGAAACACCTATTCCTTATTAGATACTATGCGACTTCTGAAAGATAGCATATCAGCCGATGATAAATCAGCAACGGAAACGCAAATGATTCTTAATCATAAAGATGCCATTGAATTTATCGTTCATAATACAGAAGAAATAGGCTTTAACCGATATACAATCTTAAACCTGCATGCATTGTTATCGAATAACCTTTTGCCAAATCCTGCCGCTTCGGGCAGACTACGGTCTTTTGGCGTAGGTATTACTAAATCGGTATATACACCGCTTGGTATGCCGCAACTTATTGAAGAAATGTTTGAGATGATGTTACAAAAGGCAGTGGAGATAACTGACCCTTTTGAACAAGCCTTTTTTATGATGGTACAATTGCCCTATCTCCAACCTTTTGACGATGTTAATAAACGGGTATCACGACTTGCCGCCAACATACCACTTAATAGAAAAAATTATTCGCCGTTGTCTTTTACAGAGGTACCCAACGAGCTTTATGTACAAGGCCTGCTGGGAGTTTATGAACTCAACCGGATTGAACTACTGAAAGACGTATTTTTATGGGCCTACGAACGCTCTGCACAACAATATGCTGCACAACGCCAATCCCTGGGCGAGCCCGATCTTTTCCGCCTCAAGTATCGTGAAGCAATTCGCAACCTGATAACTCAGTTAGTAACCAATGCAATTCCAAAGCAAATAGTTTCTGAAACAATCAAAACCACCGCCCTTGAATTACCGGAAAAAGACCAACCCAAATTTATAGAAACGGTGGGGAACGAACTTTTAAATCTGCACGAAGGAAACTTTGCACGCTACCAGATAAGACCCGCTGAATTTAAGAAATGGCAAGAAGTGTGGAATGAAAAAAACAGGTAATCCGCCGGGACAGGACTCTGTCTGGTAACCTTGCGTAAATAAGTAACAAGGGAACAATGGAAGGAGTCAGCGCCTGGTGATTTTTTGTTATTACTTCCCGGCAATACATTTTTTCAACTGCTTGGGGACTCATACATCCATGCTTTAGAATCAAAGTATTTTTAATTTTCCAATTGCAATAAACAGAGCTATTTTTTTGCAGGTTTTCCACAGGCACACGATCCGTCCTGTGTCTTGGCAGTTACTAAACAGATCCTGAAAACCATCCAAAATAATACTATCCGGCAGTTCCGTTTTTTCTCTGAAAAATGATCATTCGCACTGCTGTTTGATTCCCATGCAGATGATTTAACGCTCGTTTTATATTGCTGTGCTGTCAAATAACCCTGGATTATTTTCGTGTTCTCAAAACCTGTTTTAAAACTACTGCTATTTTTTTACCTTCCCTTGCAAAAGTATGTATCAGTTATTCTTTGCTACTGTTGAGGTGGTTGAATACACTAATTCATTGCAAATGAATTTATATCTGGAGCTCATGTTTTTTTTATATCGTTATAACTAAACTTCATTAACTGAAATAGTTTTTAAGTCAAAACAGTAGTTATCAGTCAGAAACAGGATAGCATCTGCGCCAGAGTAGTTGTTAAGTAAATGATAATCAGTTGTCCTGAAATACGCTTCCACCTATATGGCAGGGTATTTGGCTATGGCATCTAAACTTCCTTTTGTAACCTAAAAATTAATGTATGAAAAAGACTTTACTTATTTTATTCTTTGCTGCGTTTGCAGCAGGAACAAATGCCCAGGAAAAAGAAAAAAATCACCATGATAACCGGGCATCCAATGGTAAACACTACGAGCACGACGATGATAATGATCATGATAAAGACCACGATGGCAAGCATGATAAAAAGAATAAAAAATACAAGAAAAATAAAAATTACAAAAATGGAAAATATGCAAACCAGCCGGATAAAAGAAGGGATGAAAGATCTGTTGGAAAGGGTAAGGGAAATAACCCTAAAACAAATGGACAGGAAAATAACGGTACCGGTGTTCCCAATGTAGTTGTACGAGCTTTTAACCAGGACCATCCCAATGCGCAGGGAGTTAATTGGACAACTTCCAATGGACTTTGGACGGCCAGTTATGTAAATGGTATCTTCAGGCCTACGGCAACCTATCGATCAAATGGACAGCGGGTAGTATGATGATTGTTATTATTACTTAAACAGACAATCGACTTTAATCACAAAGGAAAATAACAAGCATATTGTTTTGAATTCAGTGATATTTTTATGGTGTTCAATTACAAAATAAAAGGGCAGAATTTTACTGCCCTTTTATTATTTTAAACTTTACCAGCACTTGTGTTATTTGCTGGCAGTTGAATTTAATTGAGTGCAGCTATTTAGCCAGCTTAATGGATGTAGGAAATTAGGAATACAAATTTTACACACATCTAAAAACTAAGACCTTTTAAATTTATCTCCAGCAAGCAATTAAATTCTCTTGCAAAGTCAACAGATACCCTGGCATGTACCGCACCCTGCCTGTCGAGAAAACGTTGCTCACCGTTGATAGCAAAAACACCTTCATGCCATATATCAGGATGAATGTATAAGCCTTTCGTGCCATCGCATAAAAAACAAATAAAATCTGCCGGTTTAATATCATCGCCCGGTAAGGCAACAGGCACCAGGAATGGTCTTTTATCAATCGGAAAAAATAGTTGCCCCCCATCGGGATGATAATTACAATGCCATAGCAATATTCTTTCGGGCAGCACATTATTGGTTTCCACTGCATCTTCCGGATTGGTATTGTAACCGAGTATGTATTTTCCGCCCACCGCTTCGTTGCTGCCATACAAAATATCGCCTTTCCATTGGCTGTAGAAAATACCTTCTTTTACCCCACCCTCATCGCCGCTGTCTGTATCTACCGGGCGCCAGCCTTTTGCCGGCCACCGGGTAATTTCAATATTAAAAGTTGCCGGATCATCTACCAGGCATCCATAGTCTTTTAAGGAAACATCAGTTGCCTTAATAATGGGAATACTTATTCGTGATAAGCCGGAAGGCAGTCCGGGGTTCATATAATCTGGTGAAGAAACTGTATGCATAAAAAAAATTAATTGAATGGCAAATTGCTGAATAAAATTCAAATTAGCATTTACAAACGAATTCATAATGGCAAAGTAAAAGAAAGTCTCTCCGTGAGACACAAGAGCCATTTGTTAATGGTTCCTTTAGCGTATTGTTTATTTACAGTATTACTTAGGTAATTCCACCAAAGCAATAGGAACAACAGAAACGGATTTAAAGAGTAAAGAGGCTGAGTTTGCAATGTCAGACATACTGGTTCGTTTATCAGTGGAGAGCGACTGAATGTTTACCTACCAGTTAACCAGTGTCCTACTACTGAACCATCTACAAATCAGAAAACATTAAATTTCCGGTGAGCCCGCTTCGATTGTGAAGGCTTAATAACAGTGCCCAAGGTTTGTAAAACCCCAGCCACGGCGGAGGAAGTTAAAGAGATTATGGCTTTACCCGATAGCCTTTTATCAATTATATTATTAAACCGGCAAACATTTCACCGGCATTCTTTATTTTACACCCATGCATTTTGACTTTGGATTTTACAGCTCTCTTTTACTGATATTTTTTGTACATGGCCTGGTGTACGCCATTTTATTATTCAGAAAAAGTATCCGCAACGAAAGCCTGTCTGAAAAATGGCTGGGGATATTTTTACTGCTATGCATATTACATATTGCTCCGTGGATGCTTGGCTTTGCAGGCTGGTACGATAGGCAGCCCTACCGGGATTTTTTATTTTACATGCCCTTTCAACACCTGTTTTTCATTGGCCCTGTAATATTTTTTTATGTACAGAGTCTTCTTAACCCTTCTTTCTATTTTGGTAAAAAACAAGTACTGCATCTTTTGCCGGGTATCGGCTACTTGTTGTACAGTATTGTAATGGTGGTAACAGATAAATTGATTTTACATACATATTATTTTTTAGCAGATGGTTCAGACAGAGATTTTGACCTCTGGTACCAGCTAAGCGGTTTTGTTTCGATGTTTTTGTATTTTTTGCTAACACTCCGGTATTTTAACCTGTATAAAAAATTAATGATGCAGGTAATAAGTTATGCTGATGTGGTTTTGTTTAAATGGGTAAGAAATTTTCTGATGGCTTTCGTAATAATGCTTGTAGTGAGATTACTTTTTTTTGCAGGTTCGTTTTTTCCCGCTTTTTCTAAATTCAGTTATGCAGGGCCATGGTGGGAGTATTTCTCGTTTGCCCTTATTTTTTATTATATCGCAATTACCGGCTATTCGAACGCTGTCCAAACAAAGGTTTCATTTAAAATAAATTTGCTGGCATACAAACCCTCCATGCTACTATTGCAATCTTTCAACCTAAACCAGCAAAATAGTTTTATAGAAGATGCAGAAATAATATCCATTGATACAAAAATACCTGCCGCCGGTAAAGAAGATGAAACATTGGTTGCAGAATGGAAGTCCAAAATTTTACAATTCATTCAACAAGGCAAAGCATATGAAGACCCCGAATTATCACTGACACAGGTTGCTAAGCAATTAAAAACAAATCCTACCATTATTTCCAAAGCCATCAACCAGGGCTTCCAGCTCAACTTCAATGATTTCATCAATTTCTACCGCATTGAAGCAGTAAAAGAAAAACTGAAAACCGGAGAGCAAAAAACACAAACATTATTAGGCATTGCTTATGATTGCGGCTTTAACAGCAAGGCAACTTTTAACCGGGCTTTTAAAAAGGCAACCGGTGTAAGCCCAAAAGATTGGAAAGAAACAGCAACTTAATATTTTGGTCTATCCGCTTAATTAATCAGCTTTAAATAAATTTTAAGTCGCATCAAACATAATTTGAGCCGATTCCCATTTATTTAAGTCCATCTTACTTCGTCTCATATCATCATTTGCAGCGACTGCCACCCTCACATGACCTCATCTTTGATAAAACAAATCGTTTAACTACAAAAATCAAGGTCATGAAAAAAATCATTCTCGCAATTTTCCTGGTTTTTACAGGCAGCTTTATTTGTCAGGCACAAAAATCGGATTCACCCAAACTAGTATTGGTTTCGTTTAAATTAAAAAACAACAATCTGTTGCCAAAAAAAATTACCATGATTACCTACCGACCAGATGAAAAAGGAAACGGAACCGCCGGTTATTTTTTTGGCTCATACGGCAGTAAAAATTATCAGTTTCCGGAAGGCACAAAAATTTACTTAGCCAACAGCGCCCAGGTAAACACTGTAATGAGTGGTGCAAAAATTTCTGACCAACTCCCTTTTCTTATTGTGAAGAAAGAAGATGAAGGAAAATCATTTATCATTAAATAAAATACACTCCCACTGTCTCAATTCATCTAAACCAGCTTTTTGAGACCAACTATTGTGGTCTCAATACATGATTTGCAACGACTAGTCTGCTGAGTCGTGATAGTTTCGCCTTGTAAATCAACAAAAAAATTAACATGAAAAAGTTCATCAGCATCATGCTGCTTTTTATCAGCATCACTACCAATGCACAATTGGTTTCATATACACCGCTGAATGCGGATTTTGAAACTACCATCACCATCCAATTTAATCTGAATTTGAGCCAGGGAGAAAAAACAAAAAATATGTTGGGCAAAACGGATGGCTTGTATTTGTGGGCTGGTGCTGGTAGTTCGGTGGCTGATGCTTTTGAATTTGCGCCCAAAACACAAACCAGCTTCAACGCACCGGTAGAAGCCGGAAAATTAAAAGCTCTCGGTGGCAACCGCTGGGAAATTACTTTGAACCCAAGAACTTATTTTGGAGTACCCACCGGTAAAAAAATTGTTGTATTTGGATTGATTGTAAAAAATGGAGATGGCACTGCACAAACAGAAGACATCGTTTTAAAACAAGGTATAGCCGCCAAACTAGCCGAAGTTGTAGTGAATGCTAAAAGGCCATTTATAGAACAACAGATAGATAAAACAGTGGTGAATGTGCAGGCAGATATCAACGCCATTGGCAGCAGTGCATTTGAAATTTTGCAGAAAGCACCGGGGCTCAGCATTACAGGCGACGATGTAATAAATATGAGTGGCAAGGCCGGCGTGAATGTATTGATCGACGGCAGACCTACACAAATGAGCAGTAAGGAACTGGCCAATTTTTTACGCAGCCTGCCTGGCAGTACAATAGAAAAGATAGAACTTATCACCAATCCATCTTCCCGGTTTGATGCGCAGGGTAATGCAGGCATCGTCAATATTCGAATGAAAAAAAATAAAATAAAAGGCACCAACGGAAATGTAACTGGTGGCTACACACAGAGTACACACTACCGCAGCAATGGAAGCTTCAACCTCAATCACCGGCAGGGAAAAATAAATGCTTTTTTAAATGCTGGAATTGACAACAACCTGCAGCATACAACTGGTGACATTAACCGCAATGTACTGGTGAACGGCAGCAACAAAAACTTTTTAAACAGTACCGTTGATAAAGATAAAAACACCAGCTACAATACCAGTACCGGTATTGATTTTTATGTAAATAAAAAAAGCACTTTCGGTTTTTTGTTTAACATGAACAATAACCGCACACCCTTTACTACTCCCGGTAATACGTTTATCAGCAGCAATGGCAACGTCGATTCTTCGTTGCAAACCACCAATGATAACCTGTATAAAAACCGCCGCTACAATACCAACTTCAATTATAAATATGAAGACACGCTGGGTAGCGAATTGAACATTGATGCAGATTACACCTATTTCAAAAATACCAATCTCACCAATCTTACTACCACTTACCTGGATAAAAACTTAAGCAAATACAACTACACTGGCAACGATTTGGATGTGGCTACCAGCATCAACATCTACGCCATTAAAGCTGATTATAGCAGGCAAATAAAAAAGCTAAAGGCTAAAATGGAAACTGGGATTAAGCTGAGTAACGTAACTACCAACAATGATTTGTTTGCTACTACGTTAAACGGCGCTGCAATGAAGGCAGACACCGGCAGAAGCAATGTGTTTGCTTACAAAGAAAATATTTATGCAGCATACATCAATTTTGGCCAGCATGTAAAAAAGTTTGAGTATCAGTTGGGGGTTCGTGTAGAGAATGCAGTGGTAAGCGGCATCTCGGTTGATTTGAAAAATAACAACATCAAAAATCCTGATACCAATTACATCAATATTTTTCCAACAGCTTTTGTAAGTTATAAGCTGGATGAAAAAAACAGGTTTGCATTAAGCTATAGCAAACGCATCAACCGCCCCGACTATCAATCGCTTAATCCATTTGAAACCATCTATGATATTTATACCAGCGAAAAAGGTAATCCTTACTTGCGTCCGCAATACACTAACAACTTTGAATTGAAATACACCTACAAATATGCCATCAATGTAGCGGTCGGATTCAATCACACAAAAGATTACAGCCAAACTATTTCAAGACAGGTAGGGCAATTAACCAGCGCCACAAATGATAATATCGGCACACTCGACAACGTCTATTTAAATATCAGCAGTCCATTAAGGCTGGTAAAGGCTGGACCATGCAACTGAGCAGTTGGTTCAATGCTGGCACCAAAGAAGCCATCTTTAAAACAAGTTGGTTGGGCAGTGTGGATGTTGGTGTAAAAAAATCACTCTTAAACAATAAGGCTTCCATTCGCCTGACGATGCTGGATATTTTTAATACACAACGCTTTGAACAAAAAGTACAGTTTGCCAACCAGGATTTTACCTACCGCCGCAAATGGGAAAGCCGTGGCCTGCGTTTGCAACTAAGCTGGAGCTTTGGCAAAAGTAAATACCAGGCAAGGGAAAGAGAAACCAATGCAGATGCTAACAGGATAAAAGTTAAAAGCTAAATGCCTTTGCTTTAGGCGCAGGGGCTGATAGATATCGTATGTAGTGCGTGCCTCTATTTCTACATTTACTTACTACAAAGATGTTATACGACGCATGGAAATTTTGCTACTAAAAAAACTACTTTTTAAATTCAATAATATACTCCGACAAGTAATCACTTTTCTCCGGTTTAATATTTTTTATAAAAAGCCTTGCCTTTTTACCTAGCTTTAAACAGGTATTTTTATTGGCCATATCCTCTGGTGAATTAATTGGTTGCAGGGAAGGGTACCATAAAAAGAAGCCAGGTTTATCAAGCAATAATTTTGGTGTGGTCCAATCCTGCGAATTGATTGCATCGCCCAGGTCTTTATTTTTATTAAAAGAAATGTGCACGCTGCTTCCTGCCCATGATGGGCCGGTTACCTTGCCCATTAACATAACCCAGCAATTGAGAAAAGTATTCCAGCTTACAGATGGTCCCCAATAAAAACCACCCGTTGGAGACGAAGCTGGTCCACCACCCGCTGTTTTGGGTATTTGTAATGTTGAAATGGGTGATCCAATGGCGTTGTACAAAGCATTAAAACCTTTCCCATCCCAACGCTTTGCTTTGCCCTCAGGATTGTCTAAATCACTGATTAGTATTCTTGCCACACTTATACACTGACCGCTTCTTTCTACATCGGCACTATAAGTATTTTCTTCAAAAATACCGGGATACCCATATTCGCCATAAAAAAGATAGAGATAATTACCACTTGCAACGGCTGAAGGATCACCCACACCACCGGCGAAAGTATTAGAGGTATTAAAGGGTTTAAGTATAAGCCTTGGCTGCAGGTCTTCAAGAAATATTCCTTTATTTTCCCAAGTCCAACCGCCGTCTATTGATTTCATAATTCCAATTCTACAAACAGCGGCCGGCGTTTTGGGGCCTTGCAAACCCTGTGGCCATCGATCGTTTTTATACCCTTTACCCGTAACCGAATTATATGGAAAATTAGAAGGATAGTTTTCATTGTGATAAACTGCAAACAATGTTTTACCGGAAATATCTTTCGCATCCTGGTAAATCGTTTCAAACCATACAGCTCCATGTAAGCCATCTTCAGTAGGCAACACATTCCTGGGCATTGCTGGTTCTATAAAACCGGCGGCTGTACTGCTAAATGCTTCATCCGGATGCAGGCCGCTGGCGAATTTTAACTCTCTTGAATTACCCCATAAAGTATCTTCCCCATACTTTCCCGGAAATATTCTAAAAGTATCTCCAATCCATGCCTCGGCCATATTGCAATCAACAAAATTATTAAAGTAAAATTTTTCCGACGGTACGAGTGTAAAATCCGGATTAAATTTAGCAGCGGTGAGGTGCTTACTGTTTTGAGCCTCATTGCAACCCGTTATTGCTAAAATAAATCCGGTAATCAAACCAATTGGGTAGATGTTTACTTTTTTCATAAAAAATATTGCATTTGAAAATAATAAAATTTATTGATTTGGATATTCAACATTAAAAAGCTGGTAGTTGTAGAAGCTTTTGCTATTTTTTTTTGGAATCAGGTAGCTCAGTTCATCCAAGTTTATTTGCTAAAAAACTTCAGCTGGCGCAACTCTATGGCCTTCCTTTTTACCAATCTATGGAAATTTTTTAAACACCAAAAACCTTAACACCAACTCAATCAATAAAAACACCAACGCAATCATTACATAAGGAAAGAACTTTTCGGTGTAGCGTGTAATCGTTGATATTTCAACTTTTGATTTTTCGAGCGTATCAATTTCCTTATAAATATTTTCAAGCCCGGTATTGTCTTTTGCCCTGAAATATTTTCCGCCCGTTTCGGTCGCAATGGCTTTCAATAATTTTTCATCAATGGTTACTTTTTGTTGCCGCATGATGATGCCCAATTCCGTTTTTTCGGGATAGGGAGCATAGCCTTCTGTGCCTACACCAATCGTGTAAACCCTTACCCCAAAAGCCTTCGCAATTTCCTTGGCATTATCAGGACCAATTAAACCGCCGTTGTTTTCTCCATCTGTTAATAGAATAACCACTTTACTTTTTGATTGACTGCTGCGCAAACGATCAATACTTGTCGACAATCCATCGCCTATTGCAGTGCCATCTTCCAGCAAGCCGTTCCTAATATTTTCAATGGCAGATTTTAGCACCGTCTTATCAGTTGTAAGCGGACATTGCGTAAAACTTTCTCCGGAAAAAATAACCACCCCAATACGATCCGTTAAGCGTTGTGCTACAAAGTTGGCGGCAACCGCTTTTGCTGCTTCCATGCGGTTGGGGGTAAAATCCTGTGCAGTCATACTGCCACTTACATCAATGCACAACACAATATCTACCCCCTCTCCTTCGGCCTGTTGTTCATCATTTTGTAGCTGCGGCCTTGCCAATGCAATGATGATAAATCCCATGGCAAGCAGTCTGCATACAAATGGAATATGACGCAATAAATTTTTCCAGGAAGAAATACCCTTGAAACTTTTGAGCGAAGAAACTTTTAAACCAGCCTGTTGATGATTGCTATTTTTAACATACCAAAAAATCATTGCAGGCAGCAATAAGGCCAGCCATAATAAACCCGGCATTGCAAAACTGATGGTATCTAAATAGTCTGAAAACAAAATATTTTTAGGGTTTGGGGTTGATTGATTGAGGTTTATTATTTTGTGCTTGCACATGCAGGTTATTGATCACTTCTTTTACTGCCACCAGGCATGCTTCACTTTCAGAAGCGGGTGGCAAATATTGGGCAAACTTTACTGCATCGCTGCAACGAAGGCTGAAGGCTGCTTTACCCAACATATCTTTATTCAAACTTTGATCGTTTAACAATATCAAAATATCGCTGGTAGTCTTATTAAGATAGCTTGTGTTTTGTCTTCTTGATAAATAGCGTTTTAAAATTTCACCCAGTTTAATATGCATTTTTCGTATTTCGTCCGGTACGGTTAAATCATATTCTTTTAAACCGGCCAGTTCTTTCATCGCTTCGTCATAAGGCGAAACTTTAGAGTTAAAAGGCACATCCACTTTGTTTCGTTTCCAATAGCGGTAAAACCATATCAGGAAAATAACTAGCGCAACCAGCAAAGCCCCTGCCCCAACCCAATACCAAATTGGATTAAACGTATCCACTTCCCGTATCGGCTTGATGTCTTTTAACTGGCTGGTGGTATCACTCAACGAAAAGGAAACGGTCATTGGCACCGAGTCGGTAAAAAAATTATAAGTCGTGTCATCCTTTAATGGATCTACGTTTACCAGAAAGGAGGGCAATACCCATTTGCCAGAATCAAAGCTTGTAATGGTAAAAGTTTGGGAAACGCCATTGAGCTGGTTATTGCTATAAATGGAATCTATTTTACTTTGATTGATTATTTCAAAATGTTGAATTGAATCAGGTACGATGGGGAGGTTTATTTTATCACCTTCCTCAATTCCTCCTAGTTCTACTTTAAGCTTAAACTGATCGCCAATTAATATTTCACTTTTATCAACCGATGTTTTTAAAACTGGTTGGGCATGCGACAACAGGAAAGTAAAACCGGCCAGTATAGCCGTTAAAAAAATCATCCGCATTTTGCCAATATCCATCAATTATTCAATTATCAGTTAAATCAACTTCTTTTAATAAAAAACTGTTGCAATATCTTCACATAGTCTTCATCGGTACGAATGTGCAACAAATCTGCACCGGCCTTGCGAAAATAATTTTTACATAATTCGCTTTGCTGCATAAAGCGTTGCTTGTAGGTGTACTGAACATTGGCATCGTTGCTATCAATCCATTGCTGGCGGCCCGTTTCAAGATCCTGCACCTGTAGCAGTCCGGCTTCCGGCAACTGCATATCCATCTTATCATAAATGCGCAAACCAATTACATCATGCCGGCCACCAATCACTTTCAGGTCATTTTCATATTCGGCATCCACAAAATCACTCAATAGAAAAGCGATACTTTTTTGGTGCGATGCCTTATTGAAAAATTTGATGGCCTCCTCCATTTTGGTGACTTTTCCAACAGGTTTCACTGTCAACAATTGCCTTACAATGTATAGCGCATGCTGCCGGCCTTTTTTGGGTGGAATATATTTTTCAATCTTATCACTAAAAAAAATAGCGCCTACTTTATCGTTGTTGTTGATGGCGCTAAAAGTAAGTATTGCGCCAATCTCTGTAATGATGTCTCTCTTTCGGGCATGCACCGTTCCAAATAGGTTACTGGCACTTACATCTACCAATAAAAAAACGGTGAGCTCCCGCTCCTCTTCAAACACTTTGGTAAAAGGATGATTGAACCGGGCACTTACATTCCAATCAATAAAGCGTACATCATCTCCGGCATAATATTCCCGTACCTCTCTAAAGCTCATCCCCTTCCCTTTAAAAGCAGAATGATATTCACCTGTAAATAAATGTGTGGTGATTTTCTTGCTTTTAATTTCAAGCTCCTTCACCTTTCTTAGTATCTCCTCGGTGGTAAGCATACCGGTCACCTCCGACTCCCCCAAGGGTGAGGGTAAGGAAAGACCACCCGGGTCGATATTGCTTTTCTTTTTAAACAAGGTTTGATAAATTTTGATACATATTCGTCAGCTAAATAATAAGTGCTAGAATCATTGGACGCTCTAAAAGTCCGGCCCCCTCCAACTCCCCTGAAGGGGTAGGCCAGGAAAGACCAATCAATTCAATTTCTCTTTTCTTTTTAAAAGAAGCTATGAACCATTTTAATATGAACTATCCCATTTCTAAAAACAACTACCATTCATGAGCCCTCTAAACTCCAACTTACCGACCCCTCCAGCTCCCCCAAAGGCGGAGAGCCAGGAAAGACCAATCAATTCAATTTCTATTTTCTTTTTAAAAGAAGTTATGAACCTTTTTACTATGAACTATTCCATATCTAAAAACAACTACCATTCATGAGCCCTCTAAAAATCCAACTTACCAGCCCCCTCCGGCTCCCCCAAGGGGAGGGCCAGGAAAGACCAGTCAATTCAATTTCTCTTTACTTTTTAAAAAAGGCTGAGCACATTTTTGAAATATAATTTTCGACTACATAATAAATTCTAAACCCTTTGAACGCTGTAAAAGTCCCCTTCAGGGGATTTAGGGGCTGCTTTGCCTTACGGCACATTCACCACCCTAAGAATCTCCGCAATAATCATTTCTACATTTACACTTTCTGCTTCCGCTTCATAGGTTAATCCAATCCGATGGCGAAGTACGTCTTTACAAATACTTCTCACATCTTCGGGAATCACATACCCTCTTTTATTTAAAAATGCATACGCCTTTGCTGCCAATGCAAGGTTAATGCTGGCCCTGGGTGAACCACCAAAACTGATCAGTGGTTTTAGTTTTGCTAAATTGTATTTATCAGGATAGCGGGTGGCAAACACGATATCAAGGATATAATTTTCTACTTTCTCATCCATGTAAACCTGGCGAACGAGTTCTTTAGCCGTTAAAATTTCGCTGGTAGAAGCTACCCGCTCAATTGGAGGAAAAGAAAGTCCCAATGTATTCTGACGAACAATCAACTGCTCTTCTGTTTTTGAAGGATAATCTATTACTACCTTCAGCATGAACCTATCAACCTGTGCTTCCGGTAATGGATAGGTGCCTTCCTGTTCAATGGGGTTCTGTGTGGCCAATACTAAAAATGGTTCATCCAGTTTAAAGGTAGTATCGCCAATGGTTACCTGCCGTTCCTGCATGGCTTCCAGTAATGCACTTTGAACCTTTGCCGGGGCCCTGTTTATTTCATCTGCCAAAATAAAGTTAGAAAAGATAGGGCCTTTCCGAACCATGAATTCATTCTTTGGCTGGTTGTAAATCATCGTACCTACCACATCGGCAGGTAACAAATCCGGCGTAAACTGGATGCGACTGAAATTGGCATGGATGGCCTGTGCCAGCGACTTAATCGCCAATGTTTTTGCAAGTCCGGGTACGCCCTCCAGCAATACATGACCATTGCTGAGAAGCCCAATCATCAAGCGTTCAATCATCCCGTGCTGACCTACAATTACCTTACTTAGTTCATCATTTATCCGGGTTACAAAGCCCGCTGCATGTTTAATCTTTTCGTTCAGCAGGCGGATGTCTTCGGCTGTTTGTAGCATATAAAAAATAATTTACTCCAACCAAAAGGATATGGAGATTTTTAAGTTAAAAATTAAGGACCCATTAAACACCAAAATCTATTGGTATTGATACCGGCTTCAGAAAATTATTATTGTAAGAAAAATCATTTAACCCAATTTCAAACCAAATAGTGAAACGGTAGCGAAAATACGAACATTGCACTTACAAAAACTTGACCATAAAAAGGAATGGCGTTAAAATGTGCTTAAACTGTAGCCTTGTTTTGTAAATGATACTGGTAAATATTATAATAGAAAAGCTTGTTTATCCAAATATCAACTCAAATATTTCCCCACAATTGGCACCCTTCTACCCACACCAAATGCCTTTGGAGAAATCCGGATGATGGGGCAAAACTGGTTGCGTTTGTATTCGTTGATGTTGACCATTTTTAATACCCTGTCTACCAATGCGGCGTCAAAACCCTGGGCTTTTATTTCATTCGGGCCGAGTCTTCTTTCGATGTATTGATACAATAATTTATCAAGCACATCATATTCGGGCAGCGAATCAGAGTCTTTTTGCCCGGGGCGTAATTCAGCGG
>Ga0335394_10002131_pt1 | contig 22191 bp, 17 predicted proteins | sample MAT03_FD_205741 | JGI IMG/M metagenome (GOLD analysis project Ga0335394, IMG submission 205741) | Freshwater microbial communities from Lake Fryxell liftoff mats and glacier meltwater in Antarctica - MAT-03 (spades assembly) (version 2) ...
GAACGCGGACGGAACCTACGACGGCACCATCAGCGGTCCGTTCGTCTGGAGCGCCGGGAAGTTGGCAGCCGTTCGTGAGTGGGCCGAGCGCAACGGCATCGATCTGGCGGCGAGCTATGCGTACAGCGACAGCGTGTACGACACCCCGTTGCTGGCTGCCGTCGGCTCGCCGTTCGTGGTCAACCCCGATCCGCGCATGGTGCTGGTCGCAGCCGCTCGCCGCTGGCCGGTGCTCGATCTCGGCAAGCCGCGTAGCGAGGACACCGACCGAGCGGGCCACGGCATGGCGAAGATCCCGGTCGTCAACCTCGAGATCCAGCGACTGGCGCTCAGCTTCACGCACCCGTTGTTCTTCCCGTACGCGAAGTTCGACATCGCCGGCACCGAGCACATCCCCATCCAGGGCCCGGCGATCATCGTCGGGAACCACCGCAGCTACTTCGACGTGGCCGCGATGGCGCTCACGATCGCGAAGACCGAGCGGATGGTGCGCTTCCTCGGCAAGAAGGAGGTGTTCGACGCTCCGGTGATCGGTCAGATGGCCTCCGCCATGGGCGGCATCCGCGTCGAGCGTGGCACCGGCAGCGACGAGCCCCTCGAGGCGGCGGCCGAGGCGCTCGAGAACGGCGACATGGTGGCGATCATGCCGCAGGGCACCATCCCGCGGGGCAAGGCGTTCTTCGATCCGAAGCTCAAGGGTCGTTGGGGTGCCGCCCGCCTCGCTGCCATGACCGGCGCCCCGATCGTGCCCGTCGGTCTCTGGGGCACCGAACGGGTGTGGCCACGCTCGGCGCGCCTGCCGAACGTGCTCAATGTCGTCGATCCTCCCCTGGTGCGGGTGCGCGTCGGCACCGCAGTGCCGTTGAAGTACAAGGATCCCGACGCCGACACGAAGAAGGTCATGAAGGCGATCATGGACCTGCTCCCTCCGGAGAGCCGCGACAGACGTCAGCCCACCGCAGCCGAGCTGGCAGCCACACTGCCACCCGGGTACAACGGCAGCGCGGCCGCCGAGACGGCGCGCCGACCCGGCAAGGATTGATCGCTCGGGTTCAGGCTGCTCGGGTTCACGCTCGCTTCGGGGGGCGGGGGATGAACGGCGACGTGCGCTCGATGTACCCGCGGTAACCCTCGCGGCGCTTCACGATCGTCTTCTCGAGGAACGTCACGCCCGACACTCGGCGCAGCAGCACCGTCATCACCACGGCTCCGATCAGGCCGATCGCGCCGGTGCCGGTCTCGGCGGCCACGAGTGCGATGCCCCACCACACGCAGCAGTCACCGAAGTAGTTGGGGTGGCGGGTGTACTGCCACAGGCCGCGGTCCATCACCTTGCCGGCGTTGGCTGGATCGGCCTTGAAGCGGGCGAGCTGGGCATCGCCGACCACCTCGAAGAACAGCCCCACCAGAAACACCACCACACCCGCGATCGCGATCACACCGATGTCGGGCGTGGCGTCAGCCTGGCCGAGCTGCACCGGCAGCGACACGATCCACATCAGCGCACCCTGCAACGCGAACACGCTGTAGAGGCTGATCAGGGGGAACTTCGGACCGTGGTGCTTGCGCATCGCCCGGTAGCGGTAGTCCTCACCGTGGCCGAGGTTGCGCCAGGCGAGATACCCGGCGAGGCGCAAGCCCCACACCGTGGTCATCGTGACCAGCAACCACTGCCGCGCGTCGAGGCCCTCGTCGACGGCGAGGCGAACGGTCCAGGCGACGACGACGAAGCCGAGGCCCCAGACGATGTCGACGATCGACGCGTTCTTGATCGCCACGCTGATGCCCCAGGTGACGAGCATCAGGACGACGATCGCGAGCGCCGAGGCGACGAGGGCGGTGACGGTTGGCGACATGAGGACTCGATCCGATGCTGCAGTGGGACGGAAGTGGGGCGTGTGCAGGTGCGGGGCTGGATGGTAGACGGACGGGTCAGGCCCGCACGGAGGCGGCGCCGGCGAGCAGGGCGTCGACTGCACGGTCGGCAACGAGCTCGGTGGCCGAATCGGCCGCTCCCCGGTCGCCGAAGTGGTTCGGAAGGCGATTGCCGACCACGTCGAGGCACGGATCGGCCAGGAGCTCGCGCTTGAGCACGTATCTCGGATGCATACCGGCACCGATGGTGACCACCCATGCACTCACCAGGGAGTCCGCGCGGCTGGCGTGGCGACAGACCATCAGGAGCCGTACCGTGGGCAGCCGCGTGCGCAGACGCACGAGGTCGACTGCCACCGCGAGCGGCAGCCACACCGGTACGGGCGCGGTGAGCAGCATCGCCGCCACGACGATCCCCGGGATGGGCATCACTCGGCGTCTCGCCGTGGCCACGAATGGGTACGTTACGCGAAACGACCGAGCTGTCGTGCCCTCTGCGCATGTCATGCCCGTCGACCCACCACGCCTACCTGCCGGTAGGTAGACTGAGGACCATGAACGAGGTCGAGCTGCTCCATGAACTGACCCCGGTGGCCGAGCAGCTCACCGCTCGCCACTACGAGACATGCAAGCCGTGGTACCCACACGAGTTGGTGCCGTGGAGTCTCGGGCGTGACTTCGCCGAGGGCGAGCAGTGGGACGCCCGCGAGGTGCCGCTGCCCGACTCGGTGCGCAGCGCGCTGTTCGTCAACCTGCTCACCGAGGACAACCTGCCGTACTACTTCCGCGCGATCGACCGGATGTTCGGTCGTGAGGGCGCCTGGCGCGAATGGTCGCACCGCTGGACCGCCGAGGAGGCGCGCCATTCGATCGCGCTCAGAGACTTCATGACCGTCACCCGTGCGCTCGACCCGCGGGCGGTCGAAGACGGCCGGATGATGCAGATGTCGGGCGGTCAGGTGCCCGATCCCGATTCGGCCGTCGACGGGTTCGTCTACGTCGCGCTGCAGGAACTCGCCACCCGCATCGCCCATCGCAACACCGGCAAGGCACTGCAGGAGCACATCGGCGACCACCCAGTGGGCCAGGCCGGCTACGAGGTCATCAGCCGTGTCGCCGCCGACGAGAACTTCCACTTCCTCTTCTACCGCGATCTCACGTCGGCGGCGCTCGAGATCGCGCCATCACTCGTGCTGCCTGCGATCGAGCGCCAGGTGCGCGAGTTCGAGATGCCGGGCACGGGCATCCCGGGGTTCAAGAAGCACGCCGAGGCGATCGCCCGCGACGGTCTCTACAACCTGCAGCAGCACCACGACCAGATCCTCCAGCCCGTGGTCGTGCGGTGGTGGAAGATCGAGTCGTTGAGCGGCCTCACCACCGAGGCCGAGCAAGCCCGCGATGCGGTGCTCGACCGGATCAACCGCATCGGTGTGGCTGCTCGTCGGCTGGCCGACCGTGCCCGTGATGCCGCCGAGCGCGCCCGCACCGCAATGGGTCGTCCCAGCGGCGCTCCCGCTGCCTGAGCCTGCTGCCGGTGATCAGTCGCCGGTGACGCCGTCGATCGCCTGTCGCAGGAAGTCGGCGTGACCGCAGTGACGGGCGTACTCCTCGACCATGTGGATCACGATCCACCGCAGCGACACCTCGCCCCTCCGGCTCGATGTGAGGGCGCCGATCGCGTCGAGGTCGGTGGTATCGGCCACGATCTCCCGTGACCGGGCGACCTCGCTGTGCCAGGTGGCGGTTGCCTCTGCAATGGTGTCGTCGGGACCGTGGTGCCAGTCGAGGTCGGGGTCCGTGTCGCTGTCGTAGTTGCCGTCGATGACCTCGGAGGCGAAGACGGCTCGGAACCACCATCGCTCGACGTCGGCCAGGTGGCGGGTCATCCCGAGCAGGTCGAGATCGCTGGGCGCCACCACGATCCGCGCCTGACGATCGTCGAGGCCCTCGATCTTGCGGAGGAAGACGACGCGGAAGTAGTCGAGGAACTCGGTGAGCATCGCCCGGTCACCGTTGACGTGCGCGATGTCGGGCAGGGGGGTGCGCGTGGGGGGCTGGGGCTCAGGCACCGAAGGAGTCTCCGTCGAATCGGTCGATCGTTGCGAACGAATTGACCGGGTGGCGCTTCAGCTTGGTGTTCTGGTGCACCGGGTGGCCGAGGAAGATCGTCGCTGCCAGCGCGTGGCCCGGCGCAAGGCCGAGGCGGGGTGTGATCGCTGGTTCGGCGCGCGACAGGAACGTGGTGATCACGCCGCCGAGGCCGTGCTCGCGGGCGGCCAGCAGGATGCTCCAGCAGAACGGATAGATCGACGCGCCGCCGGTGATCGGCGGACGGTCGAGGTTGCCGTCCATCATCGCGATGCTGGTGAGGTCGGCAGCGACGGCCAGCACGACCGGGATCGTCTCGATCACGTCGAGCAGTGCGTTCGGCGCGGCGATCGGCGGCGCATCGATCGATCGGCCGTAGGCGAATGCGGTGACACCGGTGGCGTTGGCCCCCACGTACTCATCCCACACCGATCGCATCAGCGCACCCATCTCGCGACGGGTCTCGAGGTCGCGCACGATCGCCACGCGCCATGGCTGACGGTTGCCGCCGCTCGGAGCGAACCGGGCGGTGTCGAGCACGTCGTGGAGGGTGGCGTCGTCGACGGGGTGGTCGGAGAAGGCCCGGACGGCCCCGTTGGATCGCAGGCTGGTACGGAGATCGAGCACGCGCCGACTCTAGAGCGCCGGGTCGGGCCGCCGGCGGGGACGTTCGGCACTGGGTGAGCGCCGCTGCAGCAACGACGATGGAGGGGCAGGCGTCGTTGCGTGCGCACGACGACTGCAACAGACAGGAGTGGTGACATGGACATCGTCTCGTGGTTCGCCGAACTCGGCCTCACCGATGCACCGAGCGTCGGCGGCAAGGGCGCCAACCTCGGTGAGCTCGCACGAGCGGGGCTGCCGGTACCGCCCGGGTTCGTCGTCACCGCATCGGCGTACCTCGACTCGATGGACGCAGCAGGTGTGCGGACCGAACTCTCTGGTTCACCCGTCCTCGGGGCGGGCACCGACGCGACCGTCGTCGCGGCCACCGACGCGGCGCACCGGCGCGAACTGGTCGACACAGCTGGGATGTCGGCCGCCGTGCGATCGGCCATCGCCGCTGCGTACGCCGAGTTGTGCCGCCGCAGCAGCGTCACCGATCTCGCCGTGGCGGTGCGTTCGTCGGCCACGGCCGAGGATGCGGGCGACACCTCCTTCGCAGGCATGCACGAGACGTTCACGAACATTCGTGGTGCCGACGCGGTGTGTGCTCGCGTGATCGACTGCTGGCGATCGGCGTTCCACGACCGGGCCTTCACGTACCGCGCGATGCAGGGCGTGGAGGGCGAGCCGGCGATCGCAGTGGTGGTGCAGCAGATGGTGACGGCTGCGCGCTCGGGTGTCATGTTCACCGTCGACCCCTCGGGGAGCGATCGCACCCGGCTCGTCGTGGAGGCTGCAGTCGGGCAGGGCGAAGTGGTGGTGGGAGGTCAGGTCGAGCCCGACACCTACCTGGTCCGCCGCGACCCGCTGCAGGTGGTGGAGGCACGCATCGGCGTGCAGACCCATGCGATCGTGCGTGGGCCAGATGGTGCCGATCAGCGAATCGAACTCACCCCCGATGAAGGAGCGCGACGCGTGCTCACCGACGACGAGGTGCTCGCGCTCGCGCGCCTCGGGTTGCAGGCCGAGCAGCACTACAGCAAGCCGCAGGATCTCGAGTGGGTGATCGACGACACCGGGGCGGTGTTCGTCGTGCAGTCACGCCCGATCACCACACTCGGAGCGCTCGCCGGCGCCGAGCTGGCCAGAGGCCTCGGTGCGTCTCCGGGCATGGCCCACGGCAAGGCCCGCCTGCTGCGCGAGCCATCCGAGGGCGCCTCGTTGCTCGACGGCGAGGTGCTCGTCGCTCCGATGACGAACCCTGACTGGCTGCCCACACTGCGTCGCGCCGCCGCGGTGGTGACCGACGGAGGCGGCATCACGTGTCACGCGGCGATCGTGAGTCGCGAGCTGGGCATCCCGTGCGTTGTGGCCACCCGCTCGGCCACGACATCGATCCGCACCGGTGAACTGGTGACGGTGGACGGCGCTCGGGGCGTGGTGCTGCAAGGGGTGGTCGAACCGGTCGTGACCGTGCGTGAGTCGGGGCCGTCGGCGATGACGGCAGGATCTGCGTTCGGACCGTTGGCGACGAGCCTGTACGTGAACCTGGCGACGGTGGCCAAGGCGGCCGAGGTCGCTGCGTCACCGGGGGTCGACGGCGTCGGCCTGCTCCGAGCCGAATTCCTGCTCACCGAGGCGCTGGAAGGGCGCCATCCCCGGGCCGTCGTCGCCGACGGCGGGGCTGAGGCATTCGTGGCGCGCATGGCCGATTCGGTGATGCAGATCGCCCGGCCGTTCGGATCGCGTCCCGTGGTCTACCGCACCATCGACTTCCGATCGAACGAGTTCGCGAACCTCGAGGGGGGCAGTCGGTTCGAGCCGGTGGAGAACAACCCCATGATCGGTTACCGCGGGTGCTTCCGATACGTGCACGAGCCCGACCTGTTCGAGCTCGAGCTGGCGATGCTGGCTCGGGTGCGCGAGGAGTGCCCGAACGTGGTGCTGATGATCCCGTTCGTGCGCACCGCGTGGGAGCTCGAACGGTGCCTCGAACTGGTCGAGGCCAGCCCGCTCGGCCGCCAGCGAGGGTTGAAGCGATGGGTGATGGCGGAGGTGCCGTCGGTGGTGTACCGCATTCCCGACTACGCGGCGCTCGGCATCGACGGTGTGTCGATCGGCTCGAACGACCTCACCCAGCTCATGCTGGGCGTCGACCGCGACAGCGAGATCTGCAGCGAACTGTTCGACGAGAGCGACACGGCGGTGCTGCGCGCCATCGAGGACATCATCCGCTCGGCCCACGAGTGCGGTCTCACCGCGTCGCTGTGTGGTCAGGCGCCGTCGAACAAGCCGGCGTTCGCCGAGCACCTGGTGCGCTTCGGCATCGACTCGATCTCGGTGACGCCCGACTCGGTCGAAGCCGCCCACCGCGTGCTGGCCGCAGCGGAACGCCGCATCCTGCTGCGTGCTGCCCGGCGGTGAAACACCGGCGCAGGCGGATCGGATCAGCCTTCGATCAGGCGTTGCCCTCGGCGACCTTGCGGCGCACGACGTTGAGGGCCGAACCGGCCAGGAACCACTCGACCTGTTCGTCGCTGAAGGTGTGCACGCCCTCGAAGTCGATCGTGGTGCCGTCGGGCTTCACGATCTGACAGCGCACGTTCTGACCGGGCTTGGGCGGGAGGTCGGCCACGTTGATCCGGTCGTCCTCACCGATCTGGTCGTAGGTGGCCGGGTCGGCGAAGGTGAGCGGCACCATGCCCTGCTTCTTCAGGTTGGTCTCGTGGATGCGGGCGAAGCTGCGGGTGATGATCACCACGCCGCCACGGAAGCGGGGCTCCATCGCGGCGTGCTCGCGAGACGAGCCCTCGCCGTAGTTGCGGTCGCCGATGGCCACCCAACGCATGCCGGCCTCGCTGTAGCTCTTGGCGAGATTGGGGAAGGTGTCGATGCTGCCGTCGCGCACATCCTTGCCGTGACCGGCCTCGTACTGGTCGCCGAACGCGTTGATCGCGCCGAGGAACAGGTTGCCCGAGATGTTCTCGAGGTGGCCGCGGTACGTGAGCCACTTGCCGGCCGCGGAGATGTGGTCGGTGGTGCACTTGCCCTTGGCCTTCATCAGCACCGGCAGGTTCAGGTAGTCGTCACCGTCCCATGCGGCGAACGGCTGCAGCAGCTGCAGCCGATCGCTGGTGGGGGAGACCTCGACCACCACACCCGAGCCGTCGGCCGGCGGGGGCGTGAAGGTGTTCTCGCCCGGGTCGTATCCGGCGTGGGGCAGCACCTCGCCGACGGGCGGATCGAGCAGCACCTCGGTGCCGTCGGGCGCCGTGAGGGTGTCGATGGTGGGATCGAAGTCGAGCCGGCCGGCGAGGGCGAGGGCCACCACGGTGTCGGGCGACGTGACGAAGCTGAGCGTGTTGGCCGAGCCATCGTTGCGCTTCGGGAAGTTGCGGTTGTAGGAGTTGACGATCGTGTTCGGCCTGCCGGTGATGCTGGCAGGACGGTCCCACTGGCCGATGCACGGTCCGCACGCGTTGGCCAGCACGGTTGCGCCGATGGCCTCGAGATCGGCGATCAGGCCGTCGCGCTCGATGGTGGCGCGGGTCTGCTCGGAGCCGGGGGTGACGAGCAGCTCGACTTTGGCCTTCAGGCCGCGCGCCGCGGCCTGGCGGGCGATCGATGCGGCGCGGGTGATGTCCTCGTACGAGCTGTTGGTGCAGCTGCCGATCAGGGTGGACGAGATCTCGAGTGGCCAGTCGTTCGCACGTGCCTCGGCGCCAACGGCTGCGCCGACGCGGTTCGCTCGGTCGGGGGAGTGGGGCCCGTTGATGAGCGGCTTGAGCTGATCGAGATCGATCTCGACCAGCTGGTCGTACATCGCACCCTCGTCGGCACGGAGGTTCGCAGCTGCCTTGTCGGCGGCATCGGCGATCGCTTCACGGCCGGTGGCCTGCAGGTATTGCGCCATGTTGTGGTCGTACGGGAACACGCTGCACGTGGCGCCGATCTCGGCACCCATGTTGCAGATGGTGGCCTTGCCGGTGGCCGAGATGCTGTCGGCACCTGGGCCGTGGTACTCGATGATCGCGCCGGTGCCGCCCTCGACGGTGAGCACACGGGCGACCTCGAGGATCACGTCCTTCGGCGACGACCAGCCCGAGAGCGTGCCGGTGAGCTTCACGCCGATCACCTTCGGCCAGCGGACGTTGAACGGGAAGCCGGTCATCACGTCGACCGCATCGGCGCCACCGACGCCGATCGCGACCATGCCGAGGCCGCCGGCGTTCGGGGTGTGGCTGTCGGTGCCGATCATCATCCCGCCGGGGAAGGCGTAGTTCTCGAGCACGACCTGGTGGATGATGCCGCTACCCGGGCCCCAGAAGCCGATGCCGTACTTGGCGCTGACGGAGCGGAGGAAGTCGTAGACCTCCTTGTTGGTGTCGACAGCGACACCGAGGTCGATCCGGGCGCCGACCTTGGCCTGGATCAGGTGATCGCAATGCACGGTCGACGGCACGGCGGTGGTGGGCAGGCCTGCGGTCATGAACTGCAGCAGCGCCATCTGGGCCGTGGCGTCCTGCATCGCCACCCGGTCGGGGTGGAAGTCGTTGTAGGTGCCGCCGCGCTCGACGGCTTCGTTCGGGTCGTAGAGGTGGTTGAGCAGGATCTTCTCCGTGAGGGTGAGCGGTCGCCCGAAGCGCTCGCGTCCGAAGGACACGCGCTCGTCGAGCGTCGCATAGACGCCCTGGACGAGTTCGATCGGTGTTCCGGCGGTGACGGTCATGTCGGCTCCTCTATCCTCGGTGTTCGTTCGTGATGATCTGCGATGATCATCACGTCGAGATCGATCGTGCGGTCGCCCGCATCTGCGATCCCTGTGATTCTGTGATCGGTGCGATCTCACACCGCTCGATGTAGACAACTCTAATACAAGTGACCGCTTCCCACAATCATCCCCCCGACTCGACGATCACCCGTCCGCTGCGCCGGCCGCCCGTGATCTTCGTGCACGCCACCGCTCCCACGCGCACCGCCGACGTGGGCGGCTGGACCGACACGTGGTTCGCCCGCAGCGGCACCGTGTGCAACGTCGCGATCGACCATCGCTCCGACGTCCGCGTGCGCGCCCAACCCGGCAGCGACCGCGTGGTGCGCCTCGTCATCCGCATGACAGGCGAGGACTACGAGTTCTCGATGGGTGATCCACCGGGCCGACACCCGATCATCGAGCACGCGATCCTCGCCTCCGACATCCCGGGCTCGATCGAAGTGGACATCGCAGATTCCACCGTGCCCGGCTCGGGGCTCGGCACGTCGGCATCGGTGATGGTGGCGCTCGTGAGCGCCCTCGCGGCGGCGATCGGCGATCCGCTCGACGCCGGAGAAGCGGCCGCGATGGCGCACTCGTACGAGACCGTCACCGGCAAGCAATCAGGTGTGCAGGACCACGCGGCCGCCGCTTGGGGTGGTATCAGCCGGTTCGACGTGCAGTACCCGACGGTCCGCCGCGAGCTGATCGTGCCGCCGCCCGTCGCCGCAGCGCAGCTGTCCGCTCGACTGCACACGGTCTACCTCGGCGCCCCGCACGCCTCGTCGGCGTTGCACGACGAGGTGATCGAACGCCTCGCTGCCGGTCACGGTGAGGACGAACTCGACGAGATGCGCATCGCGGCTCGGGCGGCTGCCGACGCACTCCGCATCGGCGATCTCGGCGCCTACGGGATGGCCATGCACGACAGCCACGAGGCGATCGAGTCGATGCACGCCGCGCTCGTGGGCGCCGATGCCCACGCGCTGGTCGCGCTCGCCCGCGAGCACGGTGCGCGGGGCTGGAAGGTGAACGGTGCCGGCGGCCATGGTGGGTCGATGACCGTGCTCGGACCCGACGACCGTGACGCCGACCTTGCACTTCGCGCCGCGATCGCGCAACATGCCGGTTGGCAGCGGTTCGACGCGGCGATCGCTGCGCCGGGCGTGACGACCGAGGTGTCGGTGGTGGAGGGGCGGGCTGTGGCCGACCTCCAGGCCGAGCTCGCCGAAGCACTCGGCGATCACGAGGGCGATGACGGGGGCAGCGACGGGAGCAGCATGTGAGGACGATTCGCTACCAGCAGATCGCGGACGAGCTGCGGGCTCGTCTCGGTGCGGCTGGCGTGGGCGAGGTGTTGCCGAGCGAGGCCGACCTGTCCACCGAGTTCGGTGTCAGCCGTGTGACGATCCGTCGAGCGCTCGAGATCCTGCGCGACGAGGGTCTCGTCGACGCTCGCCAAGGGTTCGGTTGGTACGTGGCCGGTGAGCCGCTGCGTCAGCACCTCGACGAGCTCGGCACGATCGAGGGTCAGCTCGAACGTCGCGGCATCAAGCCCGAACGACGGGTCGTGGAGTTCGACTTCCGTCCGGCACCGAGGCGTGTCGCCGACGTGCTCGGCGTGGAGCAGGTGCTGCGCGTCAAGCGTCTGAACCTTGCCGACGGTCAGCCCTTCGCAGTGGTCACCGTGTGGTGCCCTGCAGAGCTCGGCCAGCACCTGAGCCGCCACGACGTGGAGCAGCGGCCGTTCTACGAGATGATCGGCGTCGAGCTGCGCGGCGCCACCCAGACCATCGGCGCCGACTCCGTCGACGGTGTCGACGCCAAGCTGCTCGGCGTGCCGACGGCGAGCCCGGTGCTGCGTTGCGAGCGGATCACCACCGACACCCACGGCAAGCCGGTACTGATGAGCGAGTACGTGTTCCCCGGCAGGCGCACGGAGTTCGTGGTCGAGTTGCCCACCGCAGAGCCCAGCGTGCTGCCGACCGGTCTCCGCCTCGTGGAGTGACCCACGGCGCCAGCCGGGCAGAATGACCCGATGCTCAGCGGCGTGTCCCCCACGATCCCTCCCGTGATCGCATCGGTGCTCGACACCGGCGATGGTGGTTTCTGGGACGATGTGGGCGAGTGGCTGCGCGGGACGGGCATCGCAATCGCAATGATCATCGTCGCTGCGTTGGTGCTCACCAAGGTGGTGAGCTTCGTCGCCAAGCGACAGGCCGAGAAGTTCAGCAACAGGCACCTGAAATCGGACGACCCGCGTACGAGCACGGTGGGCGCTCACCAGCAGGCGCTGATCGGTGCGCTCCGCTGGGCGGTGAACTTCTCGATCGTGTTCATGGCCTCGATCTGGGTGCTGATCGAGCTGAACCTGCCGAGTTCGGCGGTGGTGCCGTTGGCCTCGGTGGTGGGCGCAGGGCTCGGGTTCGGCGCCCAGCAGATCGTGGGCGACGTGCTGTCGGGCATGTTCATCCTGAGCGAGCGCCAGTTCGGTGTGGGTGACCTCGTGCGTGTCGGTCCGCTCATGGGCGTCGGTTGGGTGGAGGGCCACGTCGAGGAGATGACGCTGCGCGTCACCAAGCTGCGCACCTTCGACGGCGATCTCGTGACGATCGCGAACGGGGAATTGCGCCAGAGCGTGAACGCGTCGCGCGACTGGGCGCGGGTGCTGATCAAGGTGCCGCTCGGACGTGACGTCGACCTCGACGAGGTGGCGGTTCGACTCGACGCAGTCGGCGCGGCCATGGCCGTCGAGGCCGAGTGGGCGCCGGTGGTGCTCGAGGCGCCCAAGGTGGCGGGCCTCGACGATCTCGGCGCCGACAGCGTGCACATGCGCGTGGTCGGCCGAACACTGCCGGCCCAGCAGTGGAAGGTGGCACGCGAGCTACGGCGCCGCATCGCGCTCGAGCTGAGGCGGATGAACGTGCCGGTGAAGGCGAGCACCGAGGAGAACACGCTCGCCGCCGACGACGACTGAGACCATCCTCGCCGGACCTCTCGTGACCGGATGTGGATCAGGCGCGGACGAAGGCGTCGTCGACGAGCCGGGCGGCGCGGTCGGTGACGTCGTACGCCGCTGCAGCGAGCACGTCGTCGTCGCACCCCCACGAGATCAGCTCGCGACCGGAACCCGAACGTGCGATCGCGTCGTGCAGCAGCGGACGCGCCCCGATGAACGCCGCCCTGGCCGCGGCGGCCTCCGGGGAGCAACAGGGGGCTGCGACCGCGGCACAGGGATCGAGCGAGGCGAGCACGGCGCCGGCACCGAGGAGGTCTTCCACCGCAGGGCGGATCGGCCCCGTCGTACCGTGCCAGCGTTCGCCGGCAGCGATGAGCGCGATCACCCCGTCGCGGCCGGCCAGTCTGCGGGCCAGTCGTGCGGTGGCGGTGGCATTGCGGACACAACCTGCGAGCACGTGCGTGGCACCGTGGTCGCGGGCCGCGAACGCGAGCGCGGAGCCGTTGGGGGAGGGCAGGACGACCCGCGTGGGGGCATCGAGCGCGAGGAGGTCGGTCGGTGACAGCGAGAGGCCACCGTGCTCGCGCCGACCTGCGAGCTGGGCGGTGCGCTCGGCGGCATAGGCCTCAGCACCATCGTCGGCCCATCGGTAGGGGAACACGGTGCAGTCGCTCTCGATCGCAGCACAGACCGCGGTGGTGAAGCGGAGGACGTCGACGATCACCACGACGTCGGCGAGGGGGGCCAGGGTGCGCAGCCCGTTGGGCCCCCAGTCGAAGCGGTAGGCATAGCCGTCCTGCGTGCACCACTCGGCGCCCCGGGCACCCGGAGCCTGGAGTTCGGCGACCATCGTTCCCTCCTCCGTCGGCACCGGTGCCGAGCCTCTGACGAGGCCATCGGCCACGGGGCCGATGGCTCTCAGCTCACCACTGGTCCCAGTGCAAGATGGGCTCGAGCGGGAGGCGCTTGGCCTGCTTGAACTCGGTGCCGATCGTGTACGCGATCGGGAACATCCCGGCCTGAGTGATGCCGTCGGGGATGCCGAGCAGTTCCTTGGCCCGCTGGTCGCCGCCGCCGATGAGGTGGATGGTGGTCCACGCCGTGCCGAGCCCGCGCTCGCGTGCGGCGAGCATGAAGCTCCACACAGCGGGGAGCAGCGAGCCCCACGCGGAGGCCGCTTGGAACGTGGGTGCCTTGTCGAGATCGCCCATGATGCACGGCACCATGATCACCGGCACGCGGTGGAAGTTCTCGGTGAGGTACGTCGCCGATTCGGTGATCTTGTCCTTCTGCTCGTATCGCAGGTCGCCCGGTTCGTAGGTGTTCGATTTGGCGCTTCCTGCGTAGATCGAGAAGTTGTGGGCGTAGATGTCGGCGAGGCCCTGCTTCTTCTCGGGGTCGGTGACCATGATCCACTGCCAGCCCTGGCTGTTCGATCCGGTCGGCGCCTGCAGTGCGATCTGTAGGCACTCCTCGATCACCTCGCGCTCGACCGGCTTGTCGAAGTCGAGGCGCTTGCGCACGGCGCGGGTGGAGGTGAGGACATCGTCGGCGGAGAGGTTGAGCTTCATCGCTCGCAGTGTGCCACCCCTGCCGCGACCACGTCGCCACGGAACGCCCGAGATGCCGCGGCCGATGGAGGAACCGACCGTTGCATCCGGCGGTCGAACTACGCTGCCGCATTGCACGGGCCGCCGACGTCGCTGAAGGCCCTGTGTGGAGGAGCGATCGTGACCTACCCCAACCAGCCGCCGAGCGGTCCGTCGAGCACGCCACCCGGCTGGTACCCCGATGCGGAGCGCCCTGGCGGCACCCGGTACTGGGACGGCACGGCGTGGACCGAGCACCGCTCCGCACCGGCACCCGCAGATGCACAGGGATGGGCTCCGACGAACGTCGTGTCGGGCGCCCCCGGGTTTGCCGCTCCGGGCATGGGCGGGCCACACATCGGCGGGCCGAACACGGGAGCGCCGGGCATGGGAGCTCCGGGTACGAGCGGGCCGTTCTGGGTCGCGATGATGGGGACCGAAGCTGGTCCGTACTCGTACGACCAGTTACGCACCATGGCGATCGGCAAGCAGGTCGCTTCCAGCACACAGGTTCGCGGTTCGAGCAGCGGATGGTTCCCGCTCGGTCAGGTACCAGGCGTGTTCTCCGACAAGGACTGGACCACGGCGCTGATCCTGTCGGTGCTGCTCGGCGGGTTGGGCGTCGACCAGTTCTACCTCGGCAACACCGGCCTGGGCATCGCCAAGCTGCTCACGTTGGGCGGGTGTGGCATCTGGGCATTGATCGACGTCATCCGGATCGCGATGAACTCGGTGCCCGACTCGAACGGGCTGCCGCTGCGCAAGTGAGCCGGCCCCGCCGGTGCTGCGCTCGGGGAATGCTGCGGCGATCGCAGCGCTCGGTGTGCGATCCTCGCGTCATGAGCGATGACTATGTGGGGGTCAATCTGGCGAACTGGAACAGCCGGGTCGAGTTCCACGAGCAGGGGTACGGGCTCGAGCGCTTCCGCGAAGACCCGAGCCACCTGTCGGACGTGGTTCGTTTCGATCTGGCACGGCTCGGCGACGTGGCCGGACTCGATGCGGTGCACCTGCAGTGCCACATCGGAACCGACACGGTGTCACTCGCTCGTCTCGGGGCGCGCATGACGGGTCTCGACTTCTCCGAGCCGGCGCTCGACGCAGCACGTCGGCTTGCCGCCGACTGCGGTGTGGGGATCGACTACGTGTGCAGCGAGGTGTATGCCGCCGCTGAGGTGCTCGGTCGTGAGCGGTTCGATCTGGTGTACACGGGCATCGGCGCACTGTGCTGGTTGCCCGACGTGGCCCGTTGGGCCCAGGTGGTCGCCGACCTGCTGCGCCCGGGTGGACGGCTGTTCATCCGTGAGGGACATCCGATGCTGTGGACGCTCTGCGATCCCCGCCCGGACGGTTTGGTCGTGGTCGAGTTCCCGTACTTCGAAGTCGACGGAGGCACGCACTTCAGCGAGCCGACCACCTACGTCGATCACGCGGGCGAGCTCGAGTCGCCAGGGATCGTGCACTTCAACCACGGCATGGCGGAGATCTTCAACGCGCTGTGGGATGCGGGGATGCAGATCACCGGCTTCGTCGAGCACGACTCGGTGCCCTGGAACGTGGCCGGCGATGCGATGGTCGAAGACGAGCACGGCGAGTTCCGACTGTGCGAGCACCCCGAGCGGCTGGCAGCGACGTACACGCTGCAGGCTCGCAAGGGTTGAGGTGACAAACTGCGGGCATGTCAGACCAGCTCGCAGGACGCGTCCACATCTCGATCTCACACGGCATCGCCGACGTGAAGATGATCCGTGCCGACAAGCGCAACGCGCTCGACGGCGCCATGTTCTCCGCACTCGCCGAGGCCGGCGAGCGGTTGAAGACCGAACCGGGTGTGCGTGTGGTGGTGCTCAGCGGCGAGGGCAGCTCGTTCTGCGCCGGCCTCGACTTCTCGAGCTTCACCGCGATGGCCGGTGGCGGCAACGGCGCCGATGACAGTGCCGATGCCGATGCCGATGGCGGCGCTGGCAACGAGGGGAGCCCCGGTTCGATGAAGCCGGGTCGGATCACCCATCTCGGCCAGCAGGTGTGTTGGGTGTGGCAGGAGATCCCGGTGCCCGTCATCGCCGCGGTGCACGGCCATGCCCTTGGCGGCGGCATCCAGATCGCGCTCGGCGCCGACATCCGCATCGTGCATCCCGACACCCAGCTGAGCGTGCGCGAGGTGCACTGGGGCCTGGTGCCCGACATGACCGGCACCTTGACGCTGGCGCAGTTGGTGCGTGCCGACGTGGCCAAGGAGCTCGTGTTCACGGCTCGCGTGTTCGACGGCCGTGAGGCGTTCGCGCTCGGCCTGGCCACCAAGCTGTCGGACACCCCGTACGACGATGCGATGGCGATGGCCGCCGAGATCGCCGGTCGCAGCCCTGACGCCGTGCGCGGCGCGAAGCAGCTCATCAACGGCCTGTTGCACGACAAGGCCGAGGCGCAGTTCGCCGCCGAGCGTCGCATCATCGGGTCGCTGATCGGCAAGCCGAACCAGGTGGAAGCCGTGATGTCGAACTTCGACAAGCGCCCCGCCGCGTTCATCGACGCCTGACCCTCCCGAGTCGAACCACGAAACTGCGGCGTACACCGCAGGCGTGACGCACTGATCGGGCGATCGATGCGATCCGGACGGCGTTGCCGCCCGCGGCGCGCGACCCCGAGGTGTTGGTCGAACGAGGTCGTGTCACACCGGTTTCGTACGATCATCTTGTTCCGAGTTCCCCGGAACGCGATCGGGTCCGGCCTCCGGGTACGGGCTCCAGCTCATCATCGGAGTTCGCGTCGCAAAGGGGGTTGTCGGCATGTCCGTGCTCGATCACATCGATCACATCGATCACATCGATCACATCGATCACATCGATCACATGGCGGCGGCGTTCGACGCCATCAGGGCCGTCGACGCGGCGTGCGCCGACCGTGACGATGTGGCCCGCACGCTTCGCGAGGTCACGACGCTGCGCAACTGGCTCGACTCGGTCGAGGTCGACCATGCGCTCCGGTTGGAGCAGCTGGCCGAAACCTGCCCGTCCATCCTCCCCGAGCAGATCGTTGCCGAGGCCACGGGCCGCACGCTCCGCCAGGCGGTCCGGGTGCAGCGGCGCGCTGCGGTGGCCGCATCGCTGCCGGCGCTGGGCGTGGCCTTGCGCAGCGCAGTCGTCGGGGGTGCTCACCTCGATGTGGTCGCCGATGCGCTCCGGCACATGGACACCGATCTCCGACCACTGTTGATCATGCGGAGCGACCGGCTTGCTGCGATCGCCGCTGCGGCCCTCGTGGCCGACTTCCGTCGCACCGTCACCGATGAGGTGCGTTCGATCGAGGCCGACGACGGTCGCGATCGGCTGCAGCGGCAGCGAGCTCAGACCGGCCTCGACTGCAAGGTCGGCCGTCACGGCATGGTCCACCTCAGCGGCCGGATCGATCCTGCGAACGGGCTGCCGTTCCTGCAGGCAGTAGCCGATCGGGTCGACCAGCTGTTCCGTGGCGAACCGATCGAGGGTTGCCCTCACGATCCCGTACTGAAGCAGCGCTTCCTGCGCGCGCACGCGCTGCTGTCGCTCGTGATGGGCGGGGGTGTCCAGGTCGGGCGCCCCCAATTCATCGTCACCATCGATCAACAGACGCTGGCGACGGGCCAGCGGCACGCCGAGTCCCGGGTCGACGTCGGCTTCGACGGGCTCGACCTCCCCATCGACCACCTGCTCACGCTGCTCAGCGGTGCCGAGGTGATCCCGGTGGTGCTCGACGAACACGGTGTGGCCACCAAGGTCGGGGCGCGACGCAGGCACTGCGACCGGGCTCGCAGAGGCGGGCTCCATCGCGAGGTGGCCGGCGAGGTCGGGTTGCCGCTCGATGCCGGACGGACCAGCCGTTTGGCCACTCGGGTACAGCGATGGGCGATCCGTGCCATGTACCGCTCGTGTGCGTTCCCGGGGTGCTGCGTACCGGTACGCCTGACCGAGCCGCACCACACGATCGAGTGGGAGCACGGTGGGGCGACCGATCTCGGGCTGCTCGCCCCACTGTGCCGCCATCATCACGCCCGGGCGCATGCCGGCGGGTGGCGGCTGTCGCTGTCGGCCGACCGCCGCATCGAGGTCGGGTTCCCCGATGGATCGGTGATGACGACCGGTCCGCCGGTTGAGCAGTGGCGATGACTCGGCGCTGGTCAGACCCCGCCGGCGAACACCACGATGGCGAAGATCAACCACAGGGCGAACATCAGCGCCCCCAGGGCCAGGAAGACCGACCCGATGATGCCGCAGATGCGGCCAGCGTTGATGTTGCCCCGGTTCGTCCACAGCACGTCGGGTTGGGCGTCCATCTCGCGCACGGTCGAGTTGCCCATCTTCCAGGCGAACGGTCCGAGGATGCCGCACGCGGCGATGCTCAGGATGCCCATCACCAGCACCGTGGTGCCGTTTGGGTGCTCGCGGGTGGTTGGCCATCCTGGCAGGTTCGCCCCGGCGTGGGGCACCCAGGTACGCCCACTCCACGGCTGGTCGCCCGGCGGCGGTGGGGGCGGTGGCAGATCCGACACCTGCTCATCATCGCACGCCCGTCACAGGCAATCGGTTGGCAGGTTGGCGCACCGATGCGTAACATCCCTGTGACCGTTCGAGCCAGCGTTGTCTCGTGCGCCACTCCAGCCCGTTCGCCAGCCCCTGGCGATGACTCTTGTGGAGCCGACAACATGCGTTCCGATCTTCCCCCGCCGTCGGGTCTCTACGACCCGCGCTTCGAACATGATGCCTGTGGCGTCTCGTTCGTCGCGAACATCAAGGGTGTCCGCAGCCGCTCGATCGTCGAGTTGGGCATGGGAGCGCTGTGCAACATGGAGCACCGCGGCGCTACGGGTGCCGAGGCCGACTCGGGCGACGGCGCCGGCATCCTGATCCAGGTCCCCGATGCGTTCCTGCGGGCGGTCGCCGGGTTCGAGCTGCCCGATGCCGGCCACTACGCGGTGGGACTCGCGTTCTTGCCGAGCGAGCCGAGTGACGCCGAGAAGGCGCAAGCCTCGATCGAGGAGATCGTCGCCGACGAGGGACTGACCCTGCTGGGCTGGCGCGAGGTCCCGATCCGTCCCGGCTGTCTCGGCACGACGTCGCGGTCGGTCATGCCCGGCATGAAGCAGCTGTTCCTGGCCGATCCGGCCGGGGCAGGCGGCATCGACCTCGACCGGTTGGTGTTCATCGCTCGCAAGCGGATCGAACACGAACTGCCGCCCGAGCAGAGCACCTTCTTCCCGTCGCTCAGCAGCCGCACGATCGTCTACAAGGGCATGTTCACGACGCCGCAGCTGGCCGAGTTCTTCCCCGATCTCGAAGACGAGCGGGTCGAGAGCGCGCTCGCGTTGGTACACAGCCGGTTCAGCACCAACACCTTCCCGAGCTGGCCGCTTGCGCACCCGTACCGCTACATCGCCCACAACGGTGAGATCAACACCGTTCAGGGCAACCGCAACTGGATGCGCACCCGCGAGGCGATGCTCCACAGCGACTTCCTCCCAGGTCTCGAGCGGGCTTTCCCGATCTGCACCCCTGGTGGCAGCGACTCGGCGAGCTTCGACGAGGTGCTCGAGCTGCTGCACCTCGGTGGCCGCAGCCTGCCCCACGCGATGCTGATGATGATTCCGGAAGCCTGGGAGAACCACGACACGATGGACGCCGACAAGCGTGCGTTCTACCGGTTCCACGCCTCGCTGATGGAGCCGTGGGACGGCCCTGCGTGCGTGTCGTTCACCGATGGCAACGTGATCGGCGCAGTGCTCGACCGTAACGGCCTTCGCCCCAGTCGCTACTGGGTCACCGACGACGATCTCGTCGTGCTCGCCAGCGAGGTCGGTGTGATCGACGTGCCGCCGGGCAAGATCGTGCGCAAGGGCCGCCTGCAGCCGGGGCGGATGTTCCTGGTCGACACCGAGCAGGGCCGCATCGTCGACGACGACGAGATCAAGCGCTCCCTCGCCGCTGCCCATCCGTACGCCCGGTGGCTCGACGAGGGCATCACCGAGCTCGACGAGCTGCCGGGTCGCGAGCACATCTCGTTCAGCCACGACAGCGTGTTGCGGCGCCAGCAGATGTTCGGCTACACCCACGAAGAGCTCAAACTCATCGTGGCCCCGATGGCTGCCAGCGGCCTCGAGCCGCTCGGCTCGATGGGAACCGACACCCCGATCGCCGTGCTGAGCGAGAAGTCGCGGCTGTTGTTCGACTACTTCCAGCAGTTGTTCGCCCAGGTGACGAACCCGCCGCTCGACGCGATCCGCGAAGAGGTGGTCACCGCGGTGAGCAGCTCGGTCGGCCCCGAGGCCAACCTGCTGCAGCCCGGCCCGGAGAGCTGCCGTCAGCTCTCGCTGCCGTTCCCGATCATCGACAACGACGACCTCGCGAAGATCATCCACATCGACGACGACGGCCAGTACCCCGAGCTGCGCGCCGTCGAGATCAGCGGCCTCTATCGCGTCTCGGGTGGCGGCCTCGCCATGCAGCGTGCGCTCGACGCCGTGAGATCGAAGGTCAGCAAGGCCATCGACGACGGCGCACGCGTGGTGGTGCTCAGCGACCGTAACAGCGACTCGGTGTACGCACCGATCCCCAGCCTGCTGCTCACCTCGGCGGTGCATCACCACCTCATCCGCGAAAAGAAGCGCACCAAGGTGGGCCTGATCGTCGAGTGCGGTGACGCTCGCGAGGTGCACCACATGGCGCTGCTCGTCGGCTACGGCGCGGGTGCGATCAACCCGTACCTCGCGTTCGAGAGCATCGAGGACATGATCGCCCACGACCTGCACAACCTGGGCGGGGTCGATCCGAAGCAGGCCGTGAAGAACTACATCAAGGCCGCGGGCAAGGGGGTGCTGAAGGTGATGAGCAAGATGGGCGTCAGCACCGTCGCGAGCTACACCGGCGCCCAGATCTTCGAAGCGATCGGTCTCGGGGGTGACCTCGTCGACGAGTACTTCACCGGCACGGTCAGCCGTCTCGGCGGCATCGGCCTCGACGACATCGCGAAGGAGGTGGCCGAGCGTCATCGCACCGCTCACCCCAGTCGCCCGACCGAACGTGCCCACCGCAAGCTCGAGCTCGGTGGCGAATATCAGTGGCGCCGCGAGGGCGAGGTGCACCTGTTCAACCCCGAGACGGTGTTCAAGCTGCAGCACGCCACCCGGGCCAAGCGCTACGACGTGTTCAAGGAGTACACGAACCTGATCGACGACCAGTCGAAACGGCTGGCCACGCTGCGCGGCCTGTTCGTGATGAACGAAGGCGTGCGCCCGGCCGTGCCGATCGACGAGGTCGAACCGGTCGGCGAGATCGTCAAGCGGTTCAGTACCGGAGCGATGAGCTATGGCTCGATCAGCGCCGAGGCCCACGAGACACTCGCGATCGCGATGAACTCGATCGGTGGCAAGAGCAACACCGGCGAGGGCGGCGAGGACGCCGACCGTCTGCACGACCCCACGCGTCGGAGCGCGATCAAGCAGGTGGCGAGCGGCCGTTTCGGCGTCACCAGCGAATACCTCGTGAACGCCGACGACATCCAGATCAAGATGGCCCAAGGCGCCAAGCCCGGCGAGGGCGGCCAGCTGCCCGGGCACAAGGTGTACCCGTGGGTGGCGAAGACCCGACACTCCACGCCGGGCGTCGGCCTGATCAGCCCGCCGCCGCACCACGACATCTATTCGATCGAGGACCTCAAGCAGCTCATCCACGACCTCAAGAACTCCAACCCCGACGCGCGCGTGCACGTGAAGCTCGTGGCCGAGGTCGGGGTCGGCACCGTGGCCGCCGGGGTGAGCAAGGCCAAGGCGGACGTCGTGCTGATCAGCGGCCACGACGGCGGGACGGGCGCCTCGCCGCTCACCTCGCTGAAGCATGCTGGCGCCCCCTGGGAGCTCGGCCTCGCCGAAACCCAGCAGACCCTGCTGCTCAACGGGTTACGTGATCGCATCGTGGTACAGGCCGACGGGCAGATGAAGACCGGTCGCGACGTGGTCATCGCCGCGTTGCTCGGCGCCGAGGAGTTCGGGTTCGCCACAGCGCCGCTGGTGGTGAGCGGCTGCATCATGATGCGCGTCTGCCATCTCGACACCTGCCCGGTGGGTGTGGCCACCCAGAACCCCGAGCTGCGCGCGAAGTTCAGCGGCAAGCCCGAGTTCGTCGTGAACTTCATGGAGTACATCGCCGAGGAGGTGCGCGAGTGGATGGCCAAGCTCGGCTTCCGCACGCTCGCCGAGATGGTCGGCCACGTCGAGGTGCTCGACACCAAGCGGGCGATCGATCACTGGAAGGCCAAGGGTCTCGACATCTCGCCGATCCTCGCCGTGCCGCAGA
>Ga0335394_10002135_pt1 | contig 22161 bp, 20 predicted proteins | sample MAT03_FD_205741 | JGI IMG/M metagenome (GOLD analysis project Ga0335394, IMG submission 205741) | Freshwater microbial communities from Lake Fryxell liftoff mats and glacier meltwater in Antarctica - MAT-03 (spades assembly) (version 2) ...
TGGGAAATTGGTGGAGTTGTAAGATCGGAACAGGGTATCTGGTAAAGTGTATTGGGTAGCTGCCGATGGCTTGGTGAGTTGTAAGAGTGGTACAGGGTATCGGGTAAAGGGTACAGAGTAGCTGCCGATGGCTGGAGATGTGTTCAATTGGTACAGGGTATCTGGTAAAGGGTATTGAGTAGCTGCCGATGGCTGGAGATGTGTTCAATTGGTACAGGGTATCGGGTACAGGGTATTGAGTAGCTGCCGATGGCTGGAGATGTGTTCAACTGGTACAGGGTATCGGGTACAGGGTATTGAGTAGCTGCCGATGGCTGGTTGCTATCATTTGCTCGGAAGTGTCAAACAACCACATAGCATTCGTACTAGGTACCCAATACCCTGTACCCAATACCTTGTACCAAACCCCAAACCCCCAACAACAATGAACGATTACACGAAACTCCGCATTTGGAAGGATGGCCTCGATCTCGTCGAAGAAGTCTATAAATTCACTGGTAGCTTCCCAAAAGATGAACGCTTCGGACTGACTAGCCAAGTGCGTCGTTCCGCGGTCTCAATGCCTTCCAATATCGCTGAAGGTGCGGGACGCAGGACTCCGGGAGAGTTCAAGCAGTTCCTTGGTATCGCGGTCGGTTCAAGTTGTGAGCTTCACACCCAGCTCATAATTGCGAACAGGCTCGGTTTCATGGAAACAAATGTGCTGACAAACCTTACGGAAAGGATCGTTGGCATTCAAAAGGGAGTCTTCAAATTAGATGGCACATTGGCCAGCAAAAAGTAGCCACTACCTCACAACCGATCACATCAGGCACACCGTACTTAATACTCGGTACCCTGTACCAGAGACCCTGTACCAAAATGGCAGAATACAAGAAACCCACAACCGAAGCCGAGTTCGCGGCCAACTTCCACCCGAAGAAGCCGTTGATGACGGACACCGAGGCCTTCTACGAGAGCTCCCGTTGCCTGTACTGCTACGATGCGCCGTGTATCACGGCGTGCCCCACGGGGATCGATATTCCGCTCTTCATCCGGCAGATCAACAGCGACAACAAGGATGGGGCCGCCAAGACGATCTACGACAGCAACTGGATGGGCCATGCCTGCGGAAACGTCTGTCCTACCGAGGAGCTTTGCGAGGGCGCCTGCGTTTACAACCACAGCGATGTGAAGCCGATCGAGATCGGGCGCTTGCAGTCGCACGCCACCGAAAAGGTGATCCGCACGAAGAAGAAGCTTTTCAGAACCGGCAAGGACACTGGGAAGAAGGTCGCCGTGATCGGTGCTGGACCGGCCGGGATCTCCGCTGCGTGCGAGCTGCGAATGCTCGGTCATGCCGTGGATATCTACGAAGCGAAAGCGATGCCCAGTGGCTTATGCGTCTATGGTGTGGCACCCTACAAGCTCACCAATGAGCAGGCAATTGACGAGATCGGTTATCTCCAGGATCAGTTCGGCTTCAATGTCCATTACAATAAACCAGTGGCAGGTGAAGCGGATTTTGACAAGCTTGACAAGGACTACGACGCCATATTCATCGGCATTGGCTTGGGTGCTACTTCTTCCCTCGGCATTCCCGGTGAGGACAAGAAAGGCGTGATCGGTGCGCTTGAATTCGTGGAGGAACTTCGTGTTAAACACCACAAGACGCCGGTTGGAACCAAAGTGATCGTACTAGGAGGTGGCAATACCGCGATGGATGCCGCCAGCGAAAGCTGTCGTATGGGCTTGGAGAGCGTGACCATCGCTTACCGCCGTGGTCCTGAAGAAATGGGCGCCTATGCGTTCGAATTCGACCTCGCGAAGAAGAGCGGCGCCAAGGCCTTGTTCAACGTGACGCCAGTGGAGATCATGGGCAGCGATGCGGTGACCGGCGTGAAGTTCGTTCGCAACAAAGCCGCCTACGGAAAGATCGAAGCGATCGCTGGTAGTGAGTTCGTGGAGGCTTGCGACATGGTATTGTTAGGCACGGGACAAGGCAAACAGGTCGACCTGCTCGAACAGGTGCCCGGCGTGAAGCTGGACGTGAAAGGCCGCATCCTCGATAACCGCGGACGCATCGTGGTGAACGAACACTACCAGACCAGTAATCCGAAATACTTCGCGGCGGGCGATGCGGTGAACGGTGGAGTGGAAGTAGTGAATGCGGCTGCGGAAGCGAAGAAGGCGGCGCACGGCATTGACGCGTACTTGAAGAAGTGATCACAAGCCTTTGTACATTTGGATAACACACGAAACCATGCAACTCACAGCGATCATAGAGCGTTCCCCGGATGGATGGCTCGTCGGCCAACTCGAAGAACTTCCGGAAGTGATCTCACAAGGGCGCACTCAAAACGAACTTTTGGACAACCTGCGGGACGCGATGGAACAGCTTTTCCTCGCCAACAAGGAACAGTCCGAGCGGGACAATGTTGGAAGGGATATTTCACGCACAGACCTGAAAGTGGCCTGAATGAAGCGTCTCGTGCTGATCAAGCACTTGCGGCGCAACGGTTGCGTGTTGATGCGGGAAGGCGGGAACCACGCGATCTACCTGAACCCGATCAACAAGAAACGGACAGCGGTTGGCAGGCACCGTGAATTATCCGACCTGCTCTGTGAGAAGATCTGCAAGCAACTTGACATTCCACCAGTTAAGTGAACTAAACGAAACTTCCGCTGATCATCAAATACCGGAACCGCCCTTTCAACGGCATTCTATTTTCTGATCTTCTAATTTTCTGATCGACACATGGCAGACCTAAGAACGAACCTAGCAGGCATTAGATCCCCAAATCCTTTCTGGCTTGCTTCCGCGCCGCCAACGAACTCCGGCTACCAGATCATGAAAGCCTTCGATGCGGGCTGGGGTGGTGCCGTTTGGAAGACCCTCGGCGTGCCCGTGGTGAATGTGAGCAGCCGATACGGGGCATTGAACTACCGCGACAACCGCATGGTCGGCTTCAACAACATCGAGCTCATCACCGACCGACCACTTGCAGACAACCTCCGCGAGATCTCCGAAGTGAAAAAGCGCTTTCCGGATCATGCGGTGATCGCGTCATTAATGGTGGAGACGAAGGAGGAGTGGCACCAGATCGTGCGCGATGTGGAGAACGCCGGTGCGGATGGCATCGAGCTCAACTTCGGTTGCCCACATGGGATGTGCGAGCGCGGTATGGGCAGCGCGGTTGGGCAGGAGCCGAAGGTGTTGCAGATGATCGTGGAGTGGGTGAAGGAGGTGGCCAAGATCCCCGTGATCACGAAGCTCACGCCGAATATTTCGGACATCACCCGACCAGCGCGTGCAGCGAGGGCGGGTGGTAGCGATGCGATCTCGTTGATCAACACGATCCAAAGTGTGGTAGGTGTGGACCTCGACACCTTCGTGCCCTTCCCCAGCGTGGATGGCAAGAGCACCAATGGCGGTTACTGCGGACCAGCCGTGAAGCCGATCGCCTTGAACATGCTGAAGAACTGTGCGCAGGACAAACAGGTGGGCATTCCGATCAGTGGTATCGGTGGCGTGGAGAACTGGCGCGATGCTGCGGAGTTCATCCTGCTCGGTGCGACAAGTGTACAGGTGTGTACTGCTGTTATGCACTACGGCTTCGGTATTATCCGTGATCTGAAATCGGGATTGGAGCGCTACATGGACGAAAAAGGTTTCAAGACCATCGAAGACTTCCGTGGCAAAGCGCTACCGAATATCGTGCATTGGGAAGACCTCAACCTGAAGTACAAGGTCGTCGCGGAGATCAACGAAGAGAAGTGTATCGGCTGCCAACTCTGCTACACCGCATGCGAGGATGGCGCACACCAGGCCATCGGACTATCCAGCGACCCATTGATCCGAATTCCGAGCATCATCGAAGAGAACTGTGTAGGCTGTAACCTCTGCTCTATCGTTTGCCCTGTGGAGGATTGCATCACCATGGAACGTCGCGATGATGGCAAAGAGCACGTCACTTGGGGTGATCGCACCCGTGCTGGGAATATTCCGAAGACCTTTGATGATCCGCTGGCGGGTGGGCTGCACCATTGGGTGCCTGAGCCTGCGGAGGCGTTGGTGAAGGTGAAGCCCAGGCATTATAAGGGGTAGCGTGAAATTTCAAAAGAACTGTATATGACTACCGTAAAGCGGCATTTTTCTTTGGCTTTTCGAAATGCCATTGAACCGATTATGCAGGAAAATAGGGCGTTGTACGAGCAAAGGACTAGTCCAAATGAATTGTTTCGTCTCGTAGATGTGAGTCCGGGTTCTGATTTTTACTTTTTCGTTGAAGCCGAATCCAACAAAGGACAAGGAGTTACTGTGAAGTATGGGTGTAAGCCGATGAGCACGGAACATCAACAGGCATTCGCAAGTACTGAAACACTTGCTCATTGCAGCACTCGCCTACGTACTTGGTTCAAATTGATTGAGCAATACGGAGCGGATTCAATTCTTGATGATTCGATAACAAGCGCCTTTCGGAATGAGTTCTACGACGATTGGAGGATTGTCGACGAGGGTGCTGATTACACGCCATTTATGTATCCCGATCAACTCCTCCTCATTGACTACCTCGAAGAAGTGGAAAACTTCATAACCCGGGAAGTTGAGCCTGTTGACAGCGAAAAGGCAGTTGAACTTAGAAAAGAAGTTGCTCTTGCTAAAAGTGCCGTTTCATCACAAGCGAAGAACGTTGTGATGAAACGATTGTCCACGCTTTGGGCGAAAGCACGAAAGGGTGGACTCAAGTGGTCAGGGTGGATGCTGAAGAAGTTCGCGGAGAAAGTCTTTGACAAAGCCGTAGAGGTTGGCTTCAAGTATGCCGCAGATCACGCACTCAAACTGCCCGCTTATATCGAGCGAATTGAACGAATAATCACAGCTGGAAATGGTGGTTAACCCACACCTGCAGGCCGCCATCGACGAAGCCCGCTTGGGCCGTTCGGAAGGTGGCATCCCAATAGGCTCGGTGCTGTTGCGAGGTGGCGGGGATGTCCGTGCGCTCGGGTCTATCTTTGGAAAGTGAACCGTTCCATCCATGAGCACACCTGAGATCCTCCAAGAGATCAAGCGTCGCGTGTCGGAAGTGGCCCCAACGGCAGAGGTGCTGCTGTACGGTTCTTATGCGCGCGGTGAGCAAGGTCCGGAGTCGGATATCGATCTGCTGATCCTGGTGGACAAGGCGAAAGTGAGCTATGAGGATCGGAAGAGTATCACCTATCCGCTCTATGGGCTTGAAATGGATTCGGGCATCATGATCTCACCGGTCGTGGTGCCACGAGCCGTTTGGGATGCAGGGCGATCGAGCACTCCCTTGTTCATTGAAGTTGCGCGTGACGGGCAAAGACTATGACCGATCCTGACAAGGAAGAGGCTCTTTCTCTGCGACTGGACCGAGCTAACGAGTCGGTCGCAGAGGCGGAATTGTTGATCGCACATGGACATTGGAATGCTGCCGTTAGTCGGTTGTACTATGCTGTGTTCTTTGCGGCCAACGCCTATTTGATCGCCCATGATCGTGCGAACAAGACCCACAAGGGGACGCGTATGGCTTTTGGTGCGTTGATCAATGAGAACCAAGAGATCCCACGGGACGTGGCGAAAGTGTACCACGACCTTTTCGAAGAACGGCATCATGCGGACTATGGGTTCTTCTCGGACTTGGATGGCGAGCTTGTTCTACCAATGCTCGATCCTGTTCGTACGTTCATCCATGCCGTGGCAAACGCCATTGCTCCAAAAAGAAGCTGATCGACCATGAGTACGCTGGACCCCCACATGCAAACAGCCATCAACGAAGCCCGCTTGGGCCGCTCACAAGGTGGCATCCCTATCGGTTCCGTGCTGGTGCGCGACGGTAAGTTGATCGCAAAAGGACACAACAAACGCGTGCAGGAGAAGAACCCGATCCTGCACGGCGAAATGGACTGCCTGAACAACGCGGGCCGCATCGGTAGCTACAAAGGCACTACGATCTATTCCACCCTGATGCCGTGCTACATGTGCGCGGGCACCATCGTGCAATTCAAGATCAAGAAAGTGGTGGTGGGCGAGAGCCGAACGTTCGCCGGGGCGCGTGAATTCATGGAGAGCCACGGCGTGAAGGTGATCGACCTGGACCTGCCGGAATGCGTGCAAATGATGGAGGAGTTCATCAAGGCTGAGCCGGAGTTGTGGAACGAGGACATCGGGGAGTGAGCTGGAACGCAGATGACGCTGAAAGAGTGGATCAACGCAGATCCTGAATGGCCTTTCTATCTGTGACCATCAGCTCGAACAGCGTCATCTGCGTTCCATTACGACCTGCCGGATTGCATGCAAACGATGGCATTCCCTCAGGCTGAAACGTCCAAGGGGCCATACAGCCGTGAGACTTCCCGCATCAATTCCTGGGGTGTGTCCGCTGTGACATTGATCAACCGGAATGGACCTTCGCCAAGTGCCGCGAGCCAACGCCATTCCAACTGGCCACAGGTGCGGGTGGAGCCATTGTCATACCACCACGCGGAGTATCGGGTCGAAGCGCCATTGCTCAATTGTCCAAAGCAGATCGTGCCATCACGGTAGGGTTCGAGGACCTCGTGCGTGAAGTGGTAGCCGCTTCCGATCCAACAGCTCATCGGATGGTGGTCGTTGCTGTAGAATGCTTTTCCGGGTTTCACGAAGATCCGGAGGCTCTCGCTTGAAAAACTCACGACATTGTTGGGTAGAATGGTCCGCTCACAACCCGGTATGGTCAACTGCTCCGCAATGAGGTCCTTTTCGGATTCTACTGGGATCATCGGATGAACGGATCCTACCAACATTGTGGGGAACAAGGTGGTGGTGACGAGTCGCTGTTTCCATCTGGGCCAGGAGGCCCCGGCCGAAGTGGGGACCGTTGGAAGACTGTTCCAACGCTCTACGATGTGGATCAAGGGCAAAAGCACGAAGAGCAGCCAGCAGATCAATCCGATCGCCTCATGCCAGAAGCCACCTGCCGGTGCTGCACTGATCACCAGTAGCAGGATGCGCACATAATTCGATACGGCCACCAAAGCGAAAGTCAAAAGCAAAAGACCAGGCAATGCGTATTTCGATAAGGAAGCTTTCAGGCGCCTTTCTCGCAAGGCGATAAGGGCCATCGTCACGATCAACGAGGTGGTGATCATGCGCAGGCCCATGCACTCTGGGTCCACATGGAATTCCTGACCATTGTAGAGGATGGCATTCCCGATGTCCAGCGCATTAGGGTCGATACCTTTCAATGTCTTCGCCACGATCGTGCTGATGCTCAAGCGGACCTGGGATCCAAAGGTGTTGACGAAGTAATGCGTGATGGGTGCGACGAGGACCGCGAAGACAGGAGCCAGCCTATCCAGCTTTCCTACGAATGCTTCGATCACCAAGAAGATCCCAGCGAACAGAACGCCGAAGCGGAATAGCGGGTGAGGCAACCAGAACGCAAGAACAAGCAAGGGTGCCAAGGCGAAGAGATACCTTAACGAGTAGTTGCCGGGTTCGCGAACGCGGATGATCACCGGCAATAGCAGCAGCCAGAAGTAGCGCATGCCCCATTCAGCGCTCACATGATCATTCAGTCCGGGCCAAAGACAGATGAACAGCACAATGCACATGAGCGCAGCGCGCCACTTCCCCGAAGCCAGAATGGTTGATCGAAAGTCCATCAGGCAGCACGCTGACGATGCAGGAACCAGAGGAGTGTCAGGCCGGCCAAGACGATCATGGCCCACTCATGTGGTTCCGGAACGGCACCAGGAGGCATCTTGTTCAGATCGGTCTCTTTGTCGTCTTCAACCGCAAGGAAGGACGTGAATCGTGTGAGGAGATTGTACTTCATCCCGAGTTCGATGATGCGCTCTTTCAATTCCTCATCATTGGTCGTTTGTTGATCATCGTCCAGAACGGCGATCGCATTTCGTGCCCATAAGTAGCGCAGTGCATCGGCATCCTTGGGTGCTGTTGCAGAGGCTACATCGATGCGCTTCTCATAGTTCCCATTCGAGGTGGTGCCGCGTACGACGATCGTACCACTGGACTTACCGGTGTATTTGCCGTATAGCGTGATGGGCCGTTGAGCGAAGAGGTCCGCAAGATGTTCCGGTGCATCCTTGGTCACCTCGAAGCCCTCATAACTCACGGTGATACCGGTAAGCACCGGTGCCTCTACGTAGCGGACAAATCGCTCGGCGGTTGCATCCACTTCGCTTTGCCCCAGCACGACGAATGGCTGCCCTTGTCCTGCCCGGGCCAACCCTTCGATCAAGTACCGATTCACGTTCGTCCCTATTCCGAAGGGGAAGACATTGGCGTTTCCGAGGTTCTCGCGGATCAATTGGAAAGCTTCGCGTTCCACTGACACAAAGCCATCGGTGACGATCACGAAGCTGCGCGACATGCCTTCCGTACGTGGGATCTTCAACGCACGCTCCAAGGCCGGCAATAGCTCGGTGCCACCTTGACCGGTCTGCTGGTCAATGAAACCGAAGGCGTCCTCCAATTCCTCCGGCGTGGCGTGCAATGATCGCTCCGCCAGCTGCTTGGAACCACCGGCGAACAGGATCACGTTGAACTTGTCCTGCGACCGCAGATCACGGAATAGCCGCTTCATCATCTTCTTCGCGACCTCGATCGGGTAGCCGTTCATGGAACCCGATACATCCAGAATGAATACGTACTCACGCGGGACGATCTGCGCACTTTGCGCGCGTTGAGGAGGCTCGGCCATCAGCAGGAAGAAATTCTCGCCGCCACTTGTACCCAGCAGAAGTCCGGTAGCGATCGCTTCTTCGCTTAGGCGGTAGCGAAGCACAAGGTCATTGTTGTGGTCGTGCTTTCCGCCATTCGCTTGCAGCGTGATCTCCGCCTGTTGTGCATTCGGAAAAGTGATGGAGCATGGATAGGAAGGAACCACCACGTCCTTCAAGGGTAACGGACCATCGATGGTCGCATGGAATTCGAAGCGAGGTCGTGCTTTGGCAAAGTCCTTGTCCAACGTTTGTGTGTGCGGATTCTTCGTCCATTTCTCCTTGGAGGCGCTTGGTCCGGCATCATAGCGTTCTCCTACTACCACAGGGTAAATGAACTCGTAAACTCCTTCTTCCGGGACGATGTTCTCGGTATACCGCAATTCCACCTCGATCGCTATCCCTGGACTGATGTTCGCCACGCTCATCTGGAATACGTTCGGCCGGTGCTGTTCCAGTAGCGATGCTTTCTTCCCCTCTTTTTGCGCTGCTTCGAATTCCTTCTTGGCCGCCTCGCGTTCCTTCACCTTCGCCTCGATCACGCGCTCGCCCACGCGCATGGTCATGCCATGGACGGCGGCACGGGTGCTTGCCGGGAACACGTACTCGGCTTGCAGCGTTGAGGAGTGGTCGTTGCGATACGACTGATGAACTGTCACGTTGGCGATGGTACCGATGATGCGCACTTCCGCACGTGTGGAGACCAAGGGAAGGTCGACCCCTTCGATCGGTGCACCGAGGCTATCGCGCACTATGAAATGTGGAGCTAGGCTCTGGTCATGATCCTGTGCATTCAAGGAGAAGTATAGGAAGGGGAAGAGGAGGGTGAGCAAGGTGGTGCGAAGCATGGGATTGGTGGTTTCCGTAGCTCAACGTGGCCGTGTCGAGATCCGTATGTTTTGGCTTCGACCTCTTCACTCGAAATGATCCTACATGCGAAATGGAGCTGTGGAACGAGGACTTCGGGGAATGATAGAACGCAGATGACGCTGATCGAGCTGATGGTCGCAGATAGTTGGACATGCTCAGATCCGCGTTTATCCTTTCTTTCAGCGTTTGTCACCCCGGGCTCGACGCGGGGAGCGTCCATTGGGATCGTTGACGGACTCTATCTAGATCCTCGCCTGATACGTGTAAAGCTCGTAGTAGCGCCCTTCCTTGGCGATCAGCTCCGCATGTGTGCCGCGTTCGGCGATCCTGCCTTGTTCGATCACCAAGATCTCCGTGGCTTGTCTGATGGTACTCAGCCTGTGCGCAATAACGAATGTCGTGCGGTCCTTCACCAAGGCGTTCAAGCTCTTCTGGATCAATGCTTCGCTCTCGGTGTCCAGGTTGCTGGTGGCCTCGTCCAGTATCAGGATCTTCGGGTCGGCCAACATGGCACGTGCAATAGCGACCCGTTGGCGTTGTCCTCCGCTCAATTTCACCCCGCGCTCTCCGATCACCGTGTCCAAGCCCAATTCCATCCGGTCCGAGAATTCACTTACATACGCGGCATCCACGGCTTTCTTCAATTGCTCCGGTGTCGCGTTGGGTCGGGGGAAAAGGATGTTCTCCCTGATCGTTCCTTCAAACAGGAAGTCATCTTGCAATACTACACCCAAGTGCTGCCTATAGCTGGAAAGGGCCACCTTGCTCAGGTCCTGCCCATCGATCGTGACAGAGCCCTTTGCTGGTTGTAGGAAACTCGCGGCCAAACTGGCGATCGTGGTCTTTCCGCTTCCGGAACTACCCACCAAAGCGATCACACTCCCTGCCTTGGCCTCGAAGGAAATGCCATGCAATACCTCGTTGCCGGTATCATAGGAAAAGTGGACATCCTTGAATGCGATATCGCCCTTCACCGCCTTCAACAAAACCGGACGGTCCTCCCGCAGGTCTTCGGGATCCATGTTCATGATCTCTTCCGTGCGGTCCAGACCAGCGAAGGCTTCCGTCAATTGGCTGCCGATATTGCTCATCTGCACGATCGGGGCGATCATGAAGCCGAGGTACAAAGTGAAGGCCAGGAATTCGCCGATGGTCAAACGATCTTCAATGATCAGCCAACCTCCGATGCCCATGATGCCTGCACTCGCCAAACCCAGTAACAACGCACTGCTGCTGGTGATCAGTGCAGTGGCGGTCAGGCTCTTCTTCACGTTCTGGAACAAGCGGTCAACACCTTGTTCAAAACTGCGGTTCTCCTGTTCCTCGGCATTGAATCCCTTGATCACGCGCACGCCGTTCAGCGTCTCGGTCAAACGGCCGGTCACTTCCGCGTTGATCACTCCGCGTTCCCGGAAAATGGGCCGGATCCGGCTGAAGGCCTTCATGGCCACAAATGCGAAAATGCCTACCGGTACCAAGGTGTAAACGGTCATCAACGGGCTTATCCGGATCAATAGGACCATGGAGATCACTGCGGTGATCGTACCACCGACCAATTGCACCAAGCCTGTGCCCACCAAGTTGCGCACGCCTTCAACATCCGTCATGATCCTGCTTACCAGAACCCCGCTTTTGGTACTGTCGAAGAAGCCGATCGGAAGCGAAAGGATCTTCCGTTGTACTTGCGTGCGCAATTGACTGATCATGTGTTGCGCCTCCACGCTGAGGATCCTCGTGAGCAGAAAAGAAGTGATGCTCTGCACAACGATCGCCAGCACCACTGCACCCAAGAGCCACCACAGCAACTGCACGTCCTTCTTCACGATCACGTCATCGATCAGGTATTTCGAGGCACCGGGCAGTACCAAACTTGCTAGGCGACTGATCACGATAAGCCCCAAACCGATGGCAACGTGCTTACGTCGCGGCCAGATGAACTGCCAGAATGCGCGTTTCCATGACATGCCGTTCCCCTTGCCCCCCTTGTCGACCGGATCGGCATTTTCATTCGATCGGGATTTGATCGATGGCTGCGCCTTGCGCGCACTGAGTGAGGGGCTTTGTACCATTGGACGGCACCCTTGGCAAGTCCCGCGCCATGCTCATTTTCCCGACGGATCGGCAGTTGTTCCAACTGGAACTACGCCGGTCAGTGCTATTCATGCCGGTGTCGGAAAAATGCCAATGGGTTCAGGTGAACTGCCTTCCGACGCGTCTTCTATCGGATCCATGTATATTGCAGATCCATGAACAACAACTATCCCACACTCCCCCAATGGGCATGGTACTGAAGAGGTCAGCTAGTGTTTTTCGATCCGGGATGTGCCAATCACGTTCTGAGAGGGTCGAAGTGGTCTTGCCCGGAGCACATTGGTACGACCTGAATACCATCGTGCTCGTGCTCGTTTTCTCCGCGTTCCTCACCGCTTGCGCTGTGGACCCATCGACAATGGAGAACACGCACGCAGCGGAGGATCTGCGCCGTGCGGATCGGCATTTGCTGGAAGTGGTGATGGAGGATGTATTCAGTCCACCCGTCGCATCGCGTGTATACATGTATCCGCATATCGCACACTACATGACCCTGCGCCAGTTCTACCCGGATAGTCTGCCCGATCTTGCAAGTCAATTGAAGGATTGGCCCGGTCCCCTGCCAGCAGCCGAGACGAATGCAGATCCGGAACTTGCCGCGCTGCTTTCATATTGTGTGGTGGGCCGGTCGCTCGTGTTCACTGAAGCTGCCATGGACACGCTTTCCGAAAGGTTCGTGCAGGAGGCGCTGGATCGCGGACTTTCCAAGGAACGGATCGAAGCATCCCGGAAATCGGCTGGTGCCGTGGCGGCCCACATGAAACCATGGATGGCTCAGGACGGGTATGTACGTACTCGTTCGTTGGACCGCTTTACCAGCAGTACGGAGCCTGGTCATTGGGTCGAAACATCACCCGACTATGGCGGAGCGCTGGAATCCCATTGGAAGGAAATGCGGCCTATGATGATACCCAGTGCAGCGTTCTATGAGGTGCCTGCGCTGCCAACGTATTCCACCGATACGGGATCCGTGTTCCACAAAATGGTCATGGAGGTCTACGATGCTTCGAAACAACTCGAGGATAGTACCCGGACCATTGCGTTGTACTGGGATGACAATCCGAATATCTCTTCGCACCGTGGGCACTTGGTCACCATGGAACACCGGATCTCTCCGCCCGGCCATTGGTTGAATATCATCAGTGCCGTGAGCCGTGCCGAACAGGCGGACCTGTTCACTACCTCCAAAGCCTTCGCGTTGGCGGCGATCGCGATGTACGATGGCGGGATCTCGTGTTGGCACGAAAAGTTCAGGACCGATCTAGTCAGGCCCATCACGTACATCCAGGAATATGTTCAACCGGATTGGAGCACCGTGATCCAGACCCCTCCTTTCCCCGAGTTCCCGAGCGGGCATAGTGTTACCTCCGCCGCTGCCGCCACGGTAATGAGCGGCATCTTCGGCGAGGACCGTCCGTTCGTCGATTCCACCGAAGTGCTGTTCGGCCAAGGCGTCCGTCGGTTCAAGAATTTTCAGGATGCCGCTTGGGAAGTGAGCCTCAGTCGGTTCTATGGTGGGATCCATTACATGCCCAGTATAAAAGAAGGCAACTTACAAGGCAAGGCCGTGGGTCAAGTGGTCCTGGATCGGATCAATGGGAAGTGATCATGGGAAGGAAGAGCGGCATCATGGGCGTGGTGATGATCCAGTGGGTCCGGCTCGCTGGGCTGCTGGTGATCGGATCCTGTGGTGCTCCTTCCGTGAATAATGAGAAGGATGCGGAACCGCCCGAACGTCCACTGTTCACCTTATTGGACAGCACGACCACGGGTATCGGTTTCGTGAACGTGCTGGAGGAAAAGGAGGAATGGAACATTCTTCGGTACGAGTACCTCTTCAATGGAGGTGGTGTTGCTGCCGGTGATATCAATAACGACGGACTGGTCGATCTGTACTTTGTATCGAATACCGGAAGCGACCGTCTCTACTTGAACCAAGGTGGGTTCAAGTTCGAGGACATCTCGGCAAAGGCCGGGATCGAGAAGGCCCGTGGGCATCGAACGGGAGTGGCCATGGCTGATATCAACGGTGACGGACTGTTGGATATCCATGTTTGCCGTGATGCGGTGGCTGATCCCGAACAGCGGCGGAACTTGGTGTACATCAACAATGGCGACCTGACATTTACCGAGCGATCGAGGTCCCTTGGTCTGGATGATCCCAGTTATTCCACGCAAGCCCATTTCTTCGATATGGACCTGGATGGGGATCTGGACATGTATCTCGTGAACCATCCGGGGAACATGATGGAGGCGAATAATATCCGCGTGAAGCAGGTGCCCTCTGGAAAGCTGGAGGTCGTGCTGCACGAGGACCTGAGCCACGTTACCGATCGACTCTATCGCAATGATGGCGGTCTGTTCAAGGATGTCTCCAGCGCCGCTGGGATCCGCAATGAGTCGTTCGGGCTCAGTGCAGTGATCTCCGACTTCAATGGGGATCAGTTGCCCGATATCCTGGTGTGCAATGACTATGTGAAGCCGGACGAGCTGTTCATCGCCCAAGGTGATGGAACATACACCGCTGAACATGATGCGTATTTCCCGCATGCATCGTTTTCTTCCATGGGTTCGGATCTCGCAGATATCAATAACGATGGCTTGCCCGATCTAATGACCGTGGATATGACGGCAAGGGAACACCACCGTTACCATTCCCTTGGTATGGCAAGCAACCTGGACAAGTTCAACAAGATGCTTACCGTGGGGCTCGGTGCCCAATTCTCGGCCAATACCCTGCAACTTAACAATGGCGGCGGCTCTTTCAGCGATATCTGCTTCCTCTCCGGAATGGCATTTACAGATTGGAGTTGGAGCCCCCTGTTGGCCGATCTGGACAATGATGGTTGGAAGGATGTCTGGATCTCCAACGGATATATGCGCGATGTGACCAACGGTGATTACCAACGATATGAAATGAGCAAACTACAGCAAGAGCTGAACGCTGGTCGTTTGACACTTGTCGAATGGTTGAAGTCCATCCCGAGCGTCAAGGTCGCATCATTCCTGTTCCGTAATGAGGGCGACCTCACTTTCACGGATCGTTCCGTCGATTGGAACAGCGGCCCTCCTGCATTCTCCAATGGTTCCGCCAGTGTGGACCTGGACAACGATGGATACCTCGATATCGTGACCAATAATATCAATGATGCAGCCTTCATACTGCGCAACAATGGCGCCGAGCAGTTGGGGAACAATTTCCTTGATCTTCGGTTGTACCCGGAGAAAGGACACACAGCCATTGGAGCCCAAGTGGTCCTGCGTTTGGATGATGGCACACAGCAAATGGAGCAAGTGCGTGCAGTGCGCGGCTTCCTTTCCAGCTCCGATATGACCGTGCACTTTGGATTGGGCAAGACAGTTAGAGTTGAGGAGGTGGAGATCACTTGGCCTGACGGAAGCTTCCAAGTGGCGCAAGGACTAATGATCAACACCAAACAGGATGTCCACCAAGGTGCCAAGCTGCCGAAAGCGCCAATGGAAACCATAGAGGGTCGTGTCTTTGCCGATAGGTCATCGCCGCTGCCCGTGGAAATGGAGCATACCGAGAATGCCTACGACGACTTCAAACGCGAACCATTGCTCTACCATAAGCTGAGCGAGACCGGCCCAGCAGTTGCGATCGGCGATGTGGATGGCAATGGGACCGATGACATTTATTTGGGCGGGGCGATGAACGCAACTGCCAAATTGTTTCTGCAAAAGCCTTCTGCTTCCTTCACGGAAGTACTTATTCCGGCTTTTGTTGAGGATCGGATCTTCGAGGACGTCAGCGCATTGTTCTTGGATGTGGACTTGGATGGTGACCTCGATCTTTTCGTGGGTAGCGGTGGAAATGAACGGCCTGCCAGCGACGCGTCTTATGTGGACAGACTTTACTTGAATGATGGAGTCGGACATTTCGCGCGTGCAAAGGATGCACTGCCGGAAGCCAGGAACAGCAACGCTTGTGCTACGGCATTCGACTTCGATAGCGATGGGGATCTGGACCTATACGTTGGTTCGCGTTCCGTGCCGGGAAAGTATCCCGTATGCCCTGCCCAGCAATTGTTGCGTAACGATGGAGGACGTTTCGTCGACGCAACGGACCAATGGTCAACGGACCTGAAGTATGTGGGCATGATCACCGATGCCAAGTCCGCTGATCTCGATAAGGACGGTTCTCCGGAACTGGTGCTGGCCGGCGACTGGATGCCGATCACCGTGTTCAGCAAACGCAATGGCCGGTTCGTGAATGTTACCGAGGGATCCGGTCTTAAGGATCGCTTGGGCTGGTGGTGTTCCCTTGATATTGGTGATCTGGACGGTGATGGGTATCCGGAGATCCTAGCCGGGAACCGCGGTCTCAATTCGGGCCTCAAGGCATCCGTGGAAGAGCCCATTTCATTGTACTACAAGGATTTCGATGGCAATGGAAGCATGGATGCCGTGCTTTGCGAAGTGGTCAACGGCAAGGACTGTCCTGTACAATTGCGTGATCGGCTCCTGGACCAAATGGTCATGCTCAAGAAACGATTCCTGCGTTACGCGACCTATGCCGATGCCACGATCACTGACATCTTCACACCGGAAGAACTGCAACAGGCCGGCATCCTACGTGCCAACACCTTCGGACATACGCTTTTTTGGAACCGGAAGACCGAAGGTTTCGTGGCGCAGGTCCTGCCGAACGGAGCGCAGCTTTCCATGGCCCAAGCTGTTCACCTGACCGATGCCGATGGCGACGGTGCCTTGGATGTGATCGTGGCCGGAAACTTCTACGGCACCGATACACAGTTCGGCTGGTACGATGCCAGTATCGGTTCCTTTTTGAAGGGAAATGGACGTGGTGAGCTTGTCTTGCAACCTGCCACGACCAGTGGTTTGAAGATAGGTGGAAATGTGCGCCATCTGGCCCCGATCATCGTGGGTGGAAAGCCTTGCCTGTTGGTGGTGCGCAACGACGATCAATGCGGGCTCACGGAACTATTGAGGCCGGAACCGCAGGTTGCGAACAAGTGATCCACCTAGTGGGTTGGGGATTTTCATGCTGATCCATGTTTTCTGATGAACTTGCGCCATGAAGATGCGCATCAATAAACTGTTGGACCGGGCCCAGATCCCGGACAATGGTGGGGAATTGTTGTTCTACCAGCGGGACAATGACTACACGATCGAAGTGGTAGGCATTATGGGAGAACTGATGACCACAGCGCATCACGGTTCCGAAGATGCCTTGGCTGAATTGGCCTTGAAGCGCATTAAGGATCCACAAGAAGCCCACGTCGTGATCGGAGGACTCGGAATGGGTTTCACCCTAGCCACCGTTTTGAGGCTGGTAGGAGATAAGGGCAAGGTGATCGTGGCGGAGTTGGTCCCGGAGGTCATCAAATGGAACCAAGGTCCCATGGGCGAGCGGTCCGGTAACCCATTGAACGACCCTCGCACCATTGTCCATCAAGGCGATGTGCTGGAATTGATCCGCAGTGGAAAAGGGAAATTCGATGCGATCCTATTGGACACTGACAACGGTCCGGAAGGCCTGACCCAAGCGCGCAACAACCGCCTCTATTCGCACCGTGGACTAAGATCCGCCTACGATGTGCTTCGCCCCAACGGGGTGCTCGCTGTTTGGTCCACGCATCCAGATGCCCCGTTCACAAGACGTTTGGGCATGGCCGGTTTCAAGGTGCAGGAGGAGAAGGTCTATGCGCATCGCGACAAGGGAACCAAACACCATCTGTGGTTCGCCCAGAGGATCGGTTGAACAACAGTCCTCGGTACGGTGCACCTGACTGATCTCTATTTCAGTAACAGGTGCATCCGGCTCATGTATTGAAGCCGTGGCAGAACCCTATTTCGGAAGCGGACTTCCAACAGCCACGGCGCAATCGTGACCCGGTTCACCATGTGGTGGGTTCATTCCGGGCGCAGTTACAGTTCCGGCTCCTGGCGCTATAATAGTTGGCTGCATCGGCATGGCCGAAATACCGGGGTCCGTAGTGATCATAGGTCCGCCAGCCCCAGGGGCTGGTGATGCGGACAGCGAAGCGCCTTCAGGGATCTCGCAACGATGCCCCGGCTCACCATGTGCTGGATTTGGATCGGTGACCACTGCGGAAGGATCAGCCGCTTGGGGAGGCGCCATCGCTTGGTCTGGCGCGGTCGAACCGGGGTCCATTGGAACCACGGGAAGAGGGGAGCTTGTTCCATCAGCCTTTTCATCCGCAGTGGAGCAGCCTGCCATTAACATTGATGCGCCGAGGACGATGGACAGGACAAAGAATTGAGGGAATTTCATGTGTTAGGAAAGATAGGATTATCGGATGAAGGTAAGGATTACCGAATGGTTCATCCTTTGTTCGATCACTACAGATGTCCGGTTTGCGATCGCTAATGCTTGAACCGCACGAACAACCGCCCGAAGTTGTCGCTGTCCTTGTCGATCCGGTGATACAGCTTCTTCACATGCGACTGTTGTAAGTAGCGGATCACTTTCTTCTTCAGCTGCCCGCTTCCCTTGCCGGGAATGATCTCCAAGATCGGAATGCGACGGTCCACACAGTGTTCCATCGCCTCGTCCAGTGCCCGATCGAGCTGTTCGCCTTTGTTGAAGATCTCGTGGAGGTCAATTTTGTGTTTGGACATCTCAGGGTTTTGTCAGTTGCATCTTGCGTCCAGCATTCATTTGGTCCTTGACCACGCCCGCTGCGTTGGCTTTCTTCCGTTGTTTACGAACCCGCCACAATGTTACTCATGATCCGTGAACGTGCGAGTGAATGCGGCCGATCAAAGTCCTCAAAAGGCTTGCCCTATCCCGAAGTAGATCAACCCGTCCTCGTTCGAGCGGCCATAGTCGAGCGAAAGGATCGTCGATTGGTTCCAAGCGATCCTCAAACCACCGCCGTAAGAGATTTTCATATCGCTGAAGTCCATGTTCTGCCAGCGATCCCGCACGGTGCCGGCATCCACGAACGGGGCAACGCTGAAGCCGAAGCGCTGCTTTCCAAGCACCGCCTCCGCGAACTTGATCCGCAACTCGACGTTGGTGAACCACACTGTACGCGCTAGGAACCGGTTCGCCCTGTACCCGCGCAAGGATTGCTTGCCACCCAACGCATTGATGCTGCCATCAGGGCTCCATTGATCCTGGAACTCGAAGAAGGGTGCGTTGTTCCCGAAGATGGTGCCGATCGCTGAACGGGCCGCGAGAACCGTCCGAGGCCCGATGGGCAGTTTCTTATAGATCCGTCCTTGTACCAACAGTTTGTCGAACTCGAATTCCGATCCGATGTACTTACTGGAGTATTCGTTGGCGATCTCGAAGTAGTATCCTTTCGTCGGGTCCGGTTCGAAGTCACGCGTATCAAAGATCAAGGCTGTTTGCACGATGGACACCCATCCGCCGCTCAATCCGGAGATCTTGTTCTGCTCGAAATCCCTGCGCAACAGCGAGAACCCGTTCGGGGCGGTGGTCTCGGCTCCCGTGAACGGATCGAGCGCTTCCGCATCTTCGCCTTCGAAGGTCTTGTAGCTGAGGTGCTGGATCTCGTACCCGCCCATCACGCGCCATTTGCCATTGCCCACGGCATAGTCGGCTTTCAGGTTCAGCATGTATTCCGTTTCCCGGAAGCGATTGGACAAAGCATCCGTCACGATATCCGCCTCTCCAGGTCCTCCTGGACGCAAGGTCTTCCGGGCCTCGTCGTACGCGGTGTAGGTGCTGTACGTCTCGCCACCTTCTGGCGTTGAGGGCAGCCGCAGTGGACCAAGTGTTGCCTCGGTCAGCCCGAAGTACAGGTTGGTCGGGTTCTGCTGGGCCTTGAAATCCAACTTGATGCGCCAGCGCGAGGCCTTGTAATAGGGGACATCCAGCGACAACACCAATTCGCGTGCGTTCGAGGTATAGTACGCCGCATTCATCTTCAGCTTGGCGAGGTACGGCGTATGGGGGAACAAGGGATTTGTCCGCTCACCGTTCCAATAGATGTTGCTGCGCACACCGAACCCGAAACCGGTCACCGGGTCGGAGGAGAAATCCGGTATCCCGGTCAAAAAGGTCCCTTCGCGCTTCTTCTTCAGGTCTTCCGGGGACAGGGTCTTCGATCGAGCGTAGGAGAGCGTATCCGTCTCTTGGGCGCTTATCGTTTCGAGCGGACCCGCGAACAGGAACAGCGCCAGAATAGCCGTGGTGGACACACTTGCGGGCTGGTAGTATGGATCGGGATCGCTGTGCTCCCGGCCTGTTTTTGCGGACGGCAACCGTGTGTGGTTTCCGTCTTTTTCGAAGTATGGTGAATCAGCACGCGTATGCGGAGCGGTCGTCTTTTGCATCGGCCGTCGGGCTCTTGAATGAGGTGTTCTGTACGGTTTGAATGGGGTTTGTCGACCTTTTGCATACAAAGCACCGACGCAATTCTGTGTAGATCTTGGATCTGCTCGGTTTGCCCGTGATCAATGGGCCTACCGCATTGCACCGCCCTCACAACTTCACCAAATGCAAGCTCGCGATCGCCGCTACCTGCTTCGGGTCCATCTCCGCCTTCTTCGCGTGTTTCTTCCACGTCTTCACACCCGCCACCACTTCATCAATGATCGCCTCCGCCTTTTTGATGTTCATCTCCTTCGCCACCACTAGTAGATCGTCGCGGGTAATGTCCAGCCGCTTGCCGTTGATGCTCATCTGGTGTTGCTTCAACCACAAGTTCTGTGGGTCGTAAGCGAAGGTCATGTCGTAGGCTGGGGCCAAGTGCCAATCGCCTTGTGGATCCATCAGGAACGAGGTGTTCTTGGTGTGGTCGTCGCAATTGCGGGCGATCACATTGAAGCACATCCGTCGGAAGAATTCCACAGCAGCAGGGTAGGGCAAGCTCAGCAACCGCATTACTCCGAACGCCTGCTCATATGCTATACGCCAGTGGATCGTTGAAATCCATGTGCGCTACTCCGCATAGTGTGGCCATGTGCAGCCGGTGTGTCTTGCTTTCCTTGTCCACTACACGATCAAATCGCTGCGTCAAGAAGTGCGCGCGACCGTGCTCTTCCAATAGGCGACATGGCATCATCGATACGCCGCATTCGCGCGCCATCAGGTAGTAAGCGTACTCAATGCGACCATAGCCTTTCGGATCCCCCAGCGCCGCGTTCGTCACCCCATCGAACTTGATCAGGCAGTACGTGAAGTCACTGAGCCCATCGATCTGCCCGCTGCGCACCTCGCCGGTCTTCGCATTGAAGGCCACGATCGCTTTCGCCCGCGCACCACCCGCCGATGTGCCCACTTGAATGATGTCCATCAGCGCTTCCTGATCACCCTTCTTGCGCGTCGTCTTGAACGCTTCCTTCTGCTCCGTCACATTGCGCGCCACGCGCACCAGTTCATCCACGTGCAGGGCTTCGCTGCTCGCCTCCAATTCGCCGTGCGAAGGCTCGAACTCCAACGCCCCCATGCCCCGGTGACCGAGGTAGCAAAGGCGTTCCACCGGATTCTCCGTGCCGGGATCACGGTCCTGTGTGCGCAGCCAAGCGTTCAACAACGTGTTGCCAAAACGATCCGGAAGGCAATCCGCTAACAGACCCGGCAAGCCTTTGAAGGTCTCATCGCGCAGGTTGCCGAAGGAGAACACCTCATCGCCGCCGTTAGCTCTCGAAAGCGGCATCATCACCGGCGCCACGTCCAGGTTCCCGTTCGCGAAATCGCGGTCGTATTGGAACTGCGCGCTGTGCAGCCGGTCGTCCCAGATCACCAGCCCAACAGGCTTGCCCCACAGCAGAACGGTCGCATGGGTTACCATGTGCTCTTGGGTTTGGGTGGCACAACATCAGGTGTTTGGGGACTGGCCCGTTTACGTTGCTTCCTTAGGTACTCCGTTTGGGCTTCTACCAACATGTATGGAGTGGGCTGCGGCACTTCGTGGAAGGCATCGAGCACCTCCAATTTGCCCATAGCCCGCAGCACCTGTACCACCGTTAGCAGTGTAGCAGCACGACCGGCCTCAAGCTTCACAACTGTGGTGCGATCCAGACCGGCACGTTCGGCCACCTTGGCTTGGCTCAGGTTGCGCTCCAGCCGCATGCGACGCAACTCTTTGCCCAGCTGTTCCAATACCTTTTCATCCTTCAGGACCTTCCAGTTGATGTTGTTCGTAGCCATCGTACAGTGCGATTTAGTGGATCAACGCTGCTTTCACACCACAAAGATATGCGTTCCTTGTCGATTTTGTTCACCTATATAGATGTTTGTAAGCATCATAGATGTTAAATATGGCTTTTTATGATGTTCGAAGACAACATGTGGGATTAGAATGTGGGCGTGCCCCGCCTCAAAAGCAGGCGGGTCCGGCTCTTCGGTCCAAGTCCTCGCGCGGATTACCGCGCTCCGGGCTTTCCCCTGCGATCCGTCACGCGAAATGCGAGAGCCTACCGTAGTTGGAAATCAGTCTGACCCAAGCTTGGCGTTTTCCATCGCAGAGAATCTGGTGATGTCGGCCGGTT
>Ga0335394_10002142_pt1 | contig 22114 bp, 15 predicted proteins | sample MAT03_FD_205741 | JGI IMG/M metagenome (GOLD analysis project Ga0335394, IMG submission 205741) | Freshwater microbial communities from Lake Fryxell liftoff mats and glacier meltwater in Antarctica - MAT-03 (spades assembly) (version 2) ...
CTGGATAATGTCCGTAATCTTCGCCCACGATCCAATTCTCACCTCATGGGGATGCCACCCAGATTCCACAGGCTGCACCTGAGCCGCATAGTTTGGCTTCAGCAATTCTGGCTGCTGATGTTCATAAGTGGGATACAGCAACACGGTTTCATGCTGCACGCTAAACCTGCCTTCCGCTTCGCGAATACCGCCCTTTCTCAATAGCAAAATGGTTTCCCCTTGCTCTAGGGCATTCACTGCCACCTGCCATTCTTTTAATGCGAATGTAGTTTCTTGCATCTCGGTTTAGGGCTGAAAGGTTTCTGGTATTCTGATGCTAATCTTTGGCTTTTTTCAAGGCTTTTAGCGGCAAATGCTGCCCTAACTGACTAGCATTAAGAGAGCCAGTACTATTGTATGAAAAACAATTTTCGCCCATGAATACTCACGATTTGTTTATGTTGATTTTGATGTTGTCTCCTGGATTGATTCTATCTGCTGCAATCATGGCGACCTTTGCTGCGGGTGGCTAATTAATAGGTAGTTCTGAGTTTTGAGTTATAAGTTTTGAGTTCGGCTTTCATTTAGCTGAGGTTACGTAGTTTGCGACTAATCCGATTTCTTGTAAGCGCTGCATCAAGTAGGCTCCGGCAGTAATTGAGGGAAATTGCTGAGTTCCAGTTTTGGCAACGCAGCGTGACAATGGAGTTAAATCGACCTCTTTGCGGGGATGCACAAAAAAGGGCATAGAAAAACGCCGATCGCGCCCTTCCCCTCGATTCACAACGCGATGAGTAGTGCTTTGCAGCAAGCCATTGGTCAGTTGTTGCAGCATATCGCCGCTGTCTACAATGATTTGCCCAGGGAGCGATCGAATCGGCAACCAGGTTCCATCTCGCTGTAGCAGTTCTAGCCCATCATCCGTCGCTTCACAAAGCAATGTTATTAAGTTGATATCTTCGTGAGGAGCCGCCCTGAGGCTAGCGGGATCGGCATTTGGCGAAATCGGCGGGTAGTGAATGATCCGAAGAATGGTATCTCCGTCTCGCACCATTTCTGCCAGCAGAGTTTCTGGTTCCCCCAAGTAAAGGGCACAGGCTTGCAGCAGTTTGATAGCACAGGCTTCTAGCTGGGTATAAAGCTGGGCAATAATCGGATAAAACTGAGGCACTTCAGCTATCTGCAAATTGGCTGCATAGTCGGCAGTCAGGGGATGGTTGGGCGGCAACTCTCGCCCGACGTGCCAAAATTCCTTTAAATCCGGCGCGGCATGGTCTTTGGCGTGTTCCTTGCCAAACGATGTAAAACCCCGTTGTCCATTTAGGGCTGGCATTTCATACTGGCATTTCGTCGCGGTGGGCAATTCAAAGAACTGCTGCGCCACCTGATAAGCAGTTTGGATCAGCGCGGGATCAACGCCGTGATTGATCACTGCAAAAAAGCCCGTGTCTTCCAAGGCATGACCTAGCTGCATGACAAACTGCTGCCGATCGCGGTCATCAAACTGAAACATTTGCAGGTCTAAAACTGGGATAGTTTGAGTTAGGGACATTTACTACAATTAAAGATTTACTACAACTGAAGATTGAGTGATTATGCGATCGCAGCGTCAATCATTGGCTGCATTGAGGCGATCGCTCCCAATTTTTTGAACTGTAAAGTATTCCAGGGCATCGTAGGGATAAGTCAAGAAAACAAGGACTTACGCAAATCAACCGAAATTTGCCCCCCAACCCCCAATTCTGGGGGAGCTAGAGATCAAAGTCCCCCAGAATTGGGGGATTTAGGGGGCGAATGCGTAAGTCCTAGAAAACAAGGACTTGCAAACAATTAAGTTATTTGAGGTGCTTTTCTTAACAAAAGGCACGTTAATTAAATAGCCAACGCCTAGAGTCAGGGTGCAGAAAATCGACGATACAGTTAACCAATTGAAGGAATCCGGTGCTAGAGCGGCTTAAAAAACACGGTGTTCAATTTATCAGCCGGGTGCCCTTACGAACAGTGTTGATTGTTCCATTTGTGGCACAGATTGTCGGGTCTGTGGCATTGACGGGCTATCTTTCGTTTCGCAATGGGCAAGAAACCGTGAATGGGCTTGCCGATCGCCTGATGCAGGAGGTGGGCGATCGCGTTTTGCAAAACCTCAATTCCTTTCTGACCGTTCCTCATCAGGTCAATCAAACGAACATTGCCGCGTTGGAACTCAAACAACTTGATGTTCAAAATGTGCCTGCCGCAGAACGTCACTTTTGGCGACAGCTACAAATTTTTGATACATTAGCGTCCGTTGGAGTGGGGCTTGAATCTAGAAATAATTTCGGAGCAGAGCGGGGCGACGATAATCAGCTAACGGTTCAAGCCTCTACCCAAGCATCGGGCTACCGGTTTCAAACCTATCGCACCAATGCAGTCGGCGATCGCACTCAGCTAATCGACCAGCAACCCAACTTCGACCCACGCATCCGCCCGTGGTATCAAGCGGCTCGTGCGGCTGGCAAGCCCACTTGGAGCGAAATCTATCCCCGCACCAATGGGCTAACTGCCTACTTAGGTGCAGTAGCTCCGTTTTATGATGTGCAACAGCGATTGCAGGGCGTTTTCTTAACCAACATTAACCTGTCGCAAATCAGCCGCTTTTTGCAAAATTTGCAAGTGGGCAAAACTGGACAAGTCTTCATTATTGAGCGGTCTGGCAAGTTGGTGGCTACATCCACCGGGGAGAATCCTGTGAGGATCGCACTGAAGAACAATGGGGCAGAACGAGTTAGCGCGATCGCTAGCCAAAATCCTTTGACTCGCGCTACGGCTACCCACCTAGTCACTCACTTCGGCGGGTATCCAAAGATCTCCGATGCCTTACTGAAGTTTTCAGTGAATCACCAAGGGCAATGGGTCAAAACAGTGCGAATTCAAGATGACAAAGGGCTGGATTGGATCGGAGTTATTGTGGTTCCTGAAGCTGACTTTATGGCAAAAATTACCGCTAACACCCGCACTACATCGCTGCTGTGTTTAGCGGCTTTACTGTTGTCAACCACAGTGGGCATTTTGACTGCCCGCTGGATTGCCACCCCCATTTTGGAACTCAATGAAAAAATGAAAGCGATCGCGTCGGGTCAGTGGGAAGGAACGATGCATAGCGATCGCGTTGATGAGATTGGTGAACTGGCAAACTCCTTTAACCAAATGGCAGCCCAGCTACAGCAATCTTTTGCAAATTTGCAAACGCTCAATCAAGAGCTATCGGTTAGCGAAAGCCGTTTAACTGCTTTTTTAGAAGCACTGCCCATTGGCATCTCCGTGGTCAACCTCAATGGCACTGTCACGTTCTTTAATCGCACGGCAATTCAGCTATTGGGAGTTGACTCCATTCCAGGCAGCACCGCAGAGCAATTGTCAACGGTCTATCAGCTTTATCAAGCCGGCACAAATGACCTTTATCCGAGCCATAAATTGCCAGCAGTAATTGCCCTGCAAGGAGAACAGAGTACGGCTGAAGATATAGAGCTTGAGCGAGACGGCAGACGGACTCTGCTGGACGTGCGGTCAACTCCCATTTTTGACAGTGCAGGCAACGTGATCTATGCGATCGTTGCGTTTCAAGATATTACAACCCGGAAGGAAGCGGAAAAATTTTTGCGGGGTTATTCTCAAAACTTGGAAACCGAAGTGCAACAGCGAACTACAGAATTGACGCAGATCAATCTCACGTTACAGCAAGAAATTGTCGATCGCCAACAGGCGCAAGCAGCGTTGCAAACTGCTAACCACGAATTAGAGCGACTGACTACGTTGGACGGCTTAACTCAAGTTGCCAACCGCCGCTGTTTTGATCAGTATCTTGCTCAAGAATGGCGGCGACTGATGCGAGACCAACAGCCGATCGCGCTGATTATGTGCGACGTGGATTATTTCAAGCGCTATAACGACAGCTACGGGCATCAAGCGGGAGATGACTGTCTCCGAACCGTGGCGATCACCATGCAGCAAGCGGTGAAACGTCCTGCCGATTTGGTTGCCCGCTACGGCGGCGAGGAATTTGCGGTAATTTTGCCCAATACTGAACTGAGTGGCGCGATCGCCATTGCCCAAACCATTCGAGCCGCAGTCAATCACCTCAACCTGACCCACGAAACCTCTGAAATTGGCAACCGATTAACCCTAAGCTTGGGCGTGAGCAGCATGATTCCGGGTCAAGCTGGATCTCCAGAAGCGCTGATTGCGGCGGCTGACAGAGCCTTGTATATTGCAAAACAGCAAGGACGCGATCGCGTTGAGGCGGCATCGTAACTGTAAAATCGCCCTATCAGTTCCTCCGGTGCTTTATGCTTGGACTCATTTTTGATCAGTTGGTCGCTAACCGATCTTTGGAAGATGCCGACTGGCGATCGCTAGAGCAAAACGCGCTGTCAGACCCGCGACGAGCCGCAGCATTTGATCTGTCCACGCTGACGATCAAAAGCGATATTCAGCAACGAGCGGCACTGCTTCAACGGGTCTATCCAGATTTTTGTGATTTTTGTAGCGAAACTCTGGGCAATCCGGCTGACTTGATCACGACGCTGTGGCAGGTGTGGTTGCCGTTGGCTCAACAGCTTGGCGATCGCCATCAACGGGTTGGGCGACCGTTTGTGCAAGGAATTTTGGGCGGGCAGGGAACGGGGAAAACAACCCTGGGTCAACTGCTGACCGTGCTGTTGCACCATTTGGGATTGAACGCGCTCAATTGGTCGCTGGATGATTTATATAAAACATTCAGCGATCGCCAAGCTCTACAAGCCCAAGATCCCCGGCTGATCTGGCGCGGTTCACCCGGAACCCATGATGTGGCGTTGGGCATTGAAACCCTGGATCAGTTACGCCAACCCACGTCTGGACAAGTGATTTCCATTCCGCGATTTGATAAGTCTTTGCATCACGGCGCGGGCGATCGCACGACTCCTGAACCGGTGCAAAATATTGACGTGATCTTGTTTGAAGGGTGGTTTGTCGGCGTTCAGCCCATCGATCCAGCCGCATTTGACCAAGCGCCGCCGCCGATCTTCACCGAAGCAGACCGCATCTTTGCCCGTGATATGAATGCTTGCCTGCACGACTACTTGCCACTATGGCAACGGTTAGATAGCCTCTGGGTGCTGCATTTGCCCGATTATCGGCTCAGCAAACAATGGCGCAAACAAGCCGAACAGCAGATGAAAGCAACGGGCAAACCGGGCATGAGTGACGCGGAAATCGACAGATTTGTGGATTATTTTTGGCGATCGCTGCATCCAGCATTATTCATGCCGTCAGTCCTGCAAACGGCAGATTTGGCGATCAACATTCAGCCTGATCATTCCATGGGCGCACTTTATCGCGGTAGGGATGCTGAATCGCCGCTCGTGAAGGATAGTAGATGGATGGCAAATCGAAGGAACGAACGATGAGGGTTCAATTGACCAATTTGCAGCGATCGCCCTTACTAAAGCGACTATTATTATTGGCTTTCTTGGCGGGTAGCGTTACGATTCTGCCGATACGCGATCGCGCGATTGCAGCAATCCCGCCAGCAAACATCCGGGTGGCGCAATTGCCAGTGCCCTCTTTTCCCGCAACGCTAGATGCCGCCAACAAACCTCCACCAGGAGTGCAACGTTATGGGGCGATTGAGGTTGCGCCCGTTGTTTTAGATGAGCAAGAATTATTTAAAGTCGCTTCGCCTACGGTGTTCGATCGCAAAAATTCAGGTCAACAAATTCCGGTTGAGGTGCGGGCAAACCAAGTAGCTGCCAATCTCAAACGAGTCATCGTTCAAGATCAGCCTCAAGATATTCAGCAAAAACGCGGCTATTCCACCCGGTTTGATCCCAAGACGCTGCAAGTCTTTCTTGCCAAAGTGCGAGGAGAAACGGTGATTGTGGCAACAGATAACTACCGGACTCAGCGCTTATCGTTGCTGACGGTTACCAACCTTGATGCCGAGTATTACGGGCTAAGTGTTGAAGATTTAGCAAAACAATGGCGCACTACTTTAAGCACAGAATTGGATGCCAAATTGCAGGATCGCCTCCCCGAAAAATCTGAAAAACGCATAGAAGCCGCCGTATCAGCGGGGCTACTTGCTCTCTGCGCCAGCTTGCTGCTGTGGTTGTTGCAGCGATCGCTAGCACGACAAGATAAACGGCTAAAAGCACAGCAGGTGACGGAGCAACAAGAAATCCTTGCCAAAATTGAGCAATCAGCTATCGCTGAGTCTCATAACAATGCTGCTGTTCAACCCAAAAAACAATTGGAAGCAGGGCGATCGCCCTTAGTTTTCTCCCGTCACCATTTATTAAACATCTTTCGCTGGCTGTTGGGCTGGGGGCAAATGGCAGTCTGCCTCTTGGGTTTGGCGGCAATTCTCAGCTATTTTCCTCAAACTAATCGCCTCGGTGCCTCTCTACTGGGCATCCCGGCGCTGTTGCTGCTGGTTTGGTTTTTGATGGTGCTGGCAAACTGGATTGGCGAAATTCTCATCGATCGCTTTGCCCTTGCCTGGGAAACCGATCAGTTAAGGGCATTTCAAATTTTCGAGTTTGATGATCTCCAGCGCAAATCCCTGCGAATCTCGACGGCAATCACCGCATTACACGGCTTAAAAACCTTTGCCGTATGGACAATGGGCGGCGCACTCGCACTTCAGGTCTTCGGCATTCCCATTAGCTCCGTGCTGACAGGGGGCGCGCTTGTTGCCTTTGGGGTGTCTCTCGCGTTCCAAAATTTGATCAAAGATTTAATCAACGGCTGCCTAATTTTGTGGGAAGACCAGTACGGCTTGGGCGATACGGTTTCCATTAGCGGCACAACGGGCTTAGTGGAAGACATGAACCTACGCATCACCCAAATCCGCGATGTGGAGGGGCGGTTAATTACCATTCCCAATAGTTCAATTATTAAAGTCGAAAATTTAACCCGCACCTGGTCACGGGTGAATTTTGATCTTCAAGTCGGCTATGAAACCGATGTGGATAAAGCGATCGCGGTGGTCGATGAAGTTGCCCAAACCCTCTATGCCGAACCAGAATGGCGCGATCGCATTTTAGAAGCGCCCAAAGTGCTTGGCGTTGAAAATCTGTCTCATACCGACATGACCATTCGCACCTGGATTAAAACCAAACCCTCAGAACAGTGGAACATTGGGCGAGAATTTCGCCGTCGCATCCGTCGCGCCCTGGTTAAAAACAACATCCGAATCGGCATTCCTCAACCCACTGAGCAGGTGCCCGCAGTCGAGGATCAGGTGCCAGAGGAGAGGAGTCAGGTGCCAGAGTGAGAGCTTCGACACATCCGAAACTCGAAACCTTTCTCTCGCACTTCAATAAGACTTACGCATTCGCCCCCTAAATCCCCCAATTCTGGGGGACTTTGATCTCTAGCTCCCCCAGAATTGGGGGTTGGGGGGCAAATTTCGGTTGATTTGCGTAAGTGCTGTTCGAGAGAAATTTCAGCAAACTGTCATGAAAACGCTACAGAGTCTCTAGAATTAGAATGCTTTGAATTTGGTTATTCCAGCGCAGTAATGGAGGAGATCGGCGGTGAATATTGCAGAGCTATTTCAAAAAGGTGGACCTACCATGGTGCCGCTGCTGTTGCTCTCCATCTTGGCGCTCACAGCCATTTTTGAGCGATCGTGGTTTTGGTTTGGCGTGTTGACCAAAGAGCGAGAAACCGTTAACCGCGTCCTCGATCCGATTCGGCGAAATGACTGGGTGACTGCTGCCGAAATTGCCCGACAGGCATACGATCAGCCGATTGGGCGCTTTCTTTTCAGCCCACTGCGACTCAAAAAACCCGATCCCGAACTGGTGCGTTTAGCCCTAGAAGCCTCCGCAGATGACGAACTGGCAGGAATGCGGCGGGGAGACAAAATTTTGGAAGCGGTAATCGCCCTAGCTCCATTGCTTGGCTTGCTGGGCACGGTGATTGGTCTGATTATTTCGCTGCGAAACATTCGGATTGGGGATATCAGCGGTGGGTCTGCGGCTGGAGTTACTTCGGGCATCGGGGAGGCATTGATTAGTACAGCGGTTGGGCTGGTTGTTGCCATTAGTGCGCTCGTGTTTTATCGCACTTTTCAGGCGTTCTTATTCAATCAAACTAAGGTGTTTCGCAAGTCGGGGAATGAGTTGGAATTGCTCTATCGTCAACGCTGGGCACAAACCGATGGCAAAGTTCTAACCGAGCCAGACGGGGAAGAATTTGTTAAAACAGAGGCAACTCAACCAGCCGATTTTCTGCCGCCCAGTGATCCTGCCATCCCGCTCAAATCCTAGTCTCTAGCCCCCCTTTTGACCTATGAAAATCCATACCGATGCGCCCTCTGAAGATGTGCAAATCCAGATTACCCCGCTGATTGATGTGATTTTTTGCATTTTGACATTTTTTATTCTGGCGGCACTCCAGTTCACCCGTCAGCAAGGAATTAACACCAGTCTGCCGCAAGCGAGTACGGGTGTGCCGCTCACAACCAGTCGAGAAATGATTACGGTGACGATCGCGCCTACAGGTCAACTTTATGCCGATCAGCAACCCGTCGATCGCGCTCAATTGGCTCAACTGTTGGCGCTCTATGTACAGCAAAACCCATCGGGAATGCTAGTGCTGAATGCGGCTCCCACAAGTTTTTATAACGATGTGATCCAGGTGCTAGATCTAATGCGATCGGTCGGGGGCGATCGCGCCACGTTGGCAACTACGCCTGTTCCCACCCCATCACCAGGGTCTTCACCTAGCATCAATCCGCCTGCCGTAACCAGCCCGACTACAACGCCGTTTAATCCCTTCGACCCTTATGGCACTAGTCCCATTCCTGGAGCAAGCCCAACCCCTGGGCAACTGCCCGGTGCGCTGATCACACCGATCTCTCCCAGTGGAATTGTGACTCCATCTCCCACCCCATCGCCCTAGAGTTTGAGTAGGGGCGTAGCATTCGGTAGAAGATATTTGGGTAGTTGCAAGGGTTTTTGCCCGTAGCTTGCTTCCCGCAGGGTATGCTACGCCCGTACAGGGAGAATTATGGTGGGCTACTCGTGTTCTGTTTGAAAAACCGTTTTATGTCTAAATATGGGTTTCTGCTTAGCCGGATGAATCAGTGGATTGGCACCCTTTTTGGACAGCGATCGCGGCTCTTGTTTCTATCAATCCTCTTACTTTTGCCGCTCACCAGTTGCCAGCCAACTCTTTATAAAACCCAGACAGCGCAACAGTCGCAGCTCATCCTTAGCACCCTCAGCGATCCCAACACGTTTAACTTTGCCAACAAAAACACCTTCCCCAATATTTTTCTGTTTAGCTACGAATGCTTAACGAACGAAAACGGCGTAACTGGAGAAATTGAGCCTGCCCTGGCAGAATCTTGGCAGGTGTCAAAAGATAACAAACGGATTGTGTTTAAGCTACGTCCTGGGTTGAAATGGTCGGACGGACAGCCGCTAACTGCCGATGATGTCGTCTTCACCTATCGAGATATTGTTGCCAATCCAGCCATTCCCACGGATGCCAAAGAGAGCATTCAAATTGGCGAAGCCAAAGCCTATCCCCAGCCTCGCAAGCTGGATGATTTGACGGTTGAATTCATCCTGCCAGAACCCTTTGCGCCCTTTCTTCGGGCTACGGCGGGTCCCGATGGCATTGCTATTCAGCCGAAACACATCTTGGCGGAAACTTTAACCACAAAAGGAGCAGACGGCAACCTGACATTTTTGTCTACCTGGGGCACCAACACCGATCCCCAAAAGGTGGTGGTGAATGGACCGTACCAAATGGAAAGCTACGTGGCAGGACAGCGGCTCGTGTTTCGGCGCAATCCCTATTACTGGCGTAGGGATTCTGAGGGACATCCGTTGCCATACGTGGAGCGGATCATTTGGCAGTTCATTGAGAACACAGATACGCAACTGCTGCGGTTTCGGTCGGGCGAACTGGATGTGATGGGCGATGCTCGTCCGTTGCGCCCAGAATATTATTCTTTGCTGAAGCGAGAAGAGGAACGAGGGAACTTTCGGGTTTACAATGGCGGTCCCTGGTCGGGGGTGCTATATCTCACCTTTAACCTGAATAAGGCGACGAACCAAGACGGCAAGCCGTTTGTAGACCCGATCAAACAGCGCTGGTTTAGCAATTTGGCGTTTCGGCAGGCAATCGCTCACGCGATTGATCGCCAAAAAATCAACACCAACATCTTTCGCGGCTTGGGGATTGTGTTGAACTCGCCCATTTCAGTACAAAGCCCCTATTTTCTCAAGCCAGAGCAAGGTTTAAAAACCTATGACTACAATCTAGAAAAAGCCAAACAACTGCTGCTAGGAGCCGGATTTCGATATAAGCAAAATCAGCTTTTAGATGCAGAAGATCATCCTATTCGCTTTACCTTGCTGACTAATTCTGGAAATAAAGTGCGCGAGGCGATCGGCGCTCAGGTGAAAGAAGACCTCAGCAAAATTGGCATCCAGGTCGATTTCACGCCGCTGAACTTCAACGTGCTCGTGGAAAAAACCTCTAGCTCCCGCGAATGGGATGCCCACATGATCGGCTTTACAGGCGGTATTGAACCTCACTCAGCCGCAAACCTCTGGCTCAGCAGTGGCGCATCCCATTCCTTCAACCTAAAGCAGCAGCCGGGTCAACCGCCCATTGAAGGCTGGCAGCCCTATGACTTTGAACAGGACATCGATCGCCTGATGATTGCTGGAGCACGAGAACTGGATGAAGCGAAACGCAAGCAGGTGTATGCCGACTATCAGCAGGTCGTGCAAGAGAATCTGCCCGTGATTTTTCTGGTCAACGATCGCGCTTTGATGGCAGCCCGCAACACCGTCCAGGGTTTGAGATACTCCGGCTTACCCAGTTGGGGCTTGTGGAATATTCAGGAGTTGAAGAATAGGAAATAGGGGTTGGGGATTAGGGAAGGAAAATATCTGCAAGTTGCGGACATGGCGAAGTAGGCGAAGTAGGATCAAGCAGAAGGGTGACTATCAACTGAATAATCACCCTGATTGACTGCTCTATCTTTTACTTACTGGCAGATGGCTTTTTCCATTGCCGCGCGATGTAGAAAATGACCAGCGAGCCTTGATACAAGCGATTGACAATGGCGCTTAAGAGCAGCATCGCGAGTAACCAATTGGGCAGATGCAGATCGGAGGGCAAGGGTATCGGCAGAGATGGAGAGGGTGGCTGGGCGATCATGCACTGGTTCGATTCAGTGCTGTGCTTCATGGGAACTGAAGTTAAAGGGTCGTTCATGGGGTGATAAGCCTGTAAACCGTGTATGCCCTTATCGTCGGCGTTTCAGAGGTTGCTGAAGTCCCCAGAAAGTAGAAGGAAAGTATACAGTTTGCTGAAAATCGGGAGATTTGGCGATGGAATGGGTTGAGTTTCTTGATAGTCTGGCGAGAAGTCGAGGGCTAAAGGCACACCTAATCAAAACGCTCAAAGTTCGGTTGGATCAACGCAACGATGGTGAGAGCAATATCAAGATTGCAGCGAAATTAAACATCTCTGGAGCCGACATTAAAAAACAGTTGGGAGAGATTTATGAGATTTTTGCGCCAAGCTGTCCAGATTTAGCCAGTTCCCAGAGTCGAGGCAAACTTGATGTCTTAAGGGCTTGCCTGTGGCAGCAGTATGAACGCCATCAGTCTCAATCGCCTGAACCTGCGATCGTGGGCACGCCGAGCAATTTGCCGTTGAGTGGGGTGGTGAAGTTTGTTGGGCGGGACGAGGCGCTGGCAGCGGTACATCAGAAATTGCAAGCGATGGCGACAGTGGCGATTTCGTCGGTGTCGGGGATGAGCGGCGTTGGCAAAACGGAATTGGCGTTGCAGTATGCCTATGGCAAATTGCGAGAAGCGGCGTATCCGGGGGGAATTTGTTGGGTAAATACCCGCGCTCAGGATGTGGGCATTGGCATTCTGGAGTTTGCGCGGGTGCAGTTGGGCTTGCCAGAGCCACCAGAAACGCTGAAAACCGTGCCAGAACAGGTGCAGTGGGTCTGTCGGCGGTGGCAGGGAGAGCCGATTTTGCTGGTGTTGGATGATGTGGTGGACTATGGGGCAGTGGAGCCGTATTTGCAGCAGCTTGATCTACGCTTTCGAGTGTTGATGACGACACGGCTGAAACTGGGTACCCCGGCACAACGGCTGGAATTGGAGGTGTTGAGCGAAGCTGCGGCGCTGGAATTGTTGAAATCGCTGCTAGATGATGCGGAGCGAATCGATACACAGATTGGCGATGCTCAAAAGTTGTGTGAATGGTTGGGCTATTTGCCTCTGGCTCTGGAGTTGGTGGGGCGGTATTTGCTAGACGATGAGGATATTAGCCTCGCAGAAATGCTGGAGTTGTTGCAGCAGGAGCGATTAGCAGCAGAGGCATTGCTGAAAGCCTATCCTGAAATGACGGCAAGCTTGGGCGTGGCGACTGCGTTTGAACTGAGTTGGAAGGAGTTGAATGCGGACGCAAAAAAGCTGAGCGGCTTGCTTAGCATCTTTGCCTTGGCTCCGATTCCGTGGGAACTGGTTGAGCAATGTTTACCCAATTGGCAGACGCGAAATTTAGCTGAGTGCCGCGATCGGCAACTGAAGAAGCGCAGCTTATTGCAACGGGTGAGGCAGGAGCGCTATCAACTGCATCAATTGATCCGTGAGTTTTTTGTAGTCAAACTGGAGACGGAGTTGGTAGTGGAGGTCGCGGATCAATTGCGGCGCAGCTTTGCGGAAGTGTTGGCGACAGTGGCAAAGACGATTCCCCAAACGGTGACGCTGGACGTGATCGAGCGGGTGGAGGATGCCTTGCCCCATTTAGTGGTGGCATCTGATCTGACCCACTGCGTGGAAGGGGTAAATAAAATCTGGGCTAGCACGGGGCTAGTGCGGGTAGCAGAGGCGCAGAGCCGCTGGCAAGATGCGGAACAGTGGTCTAAAAAGGCGCTGCTGCTGAGTGAACAGCAGTTGGGATCCGACCATCCCACTACCGCCAGCAGTTTGAACAATTTGGCAATGTTGTACAAATCGATGGGACGCTATGGAGAAGCGGAACCCTTGTACGCGCGTGCACTCCAGATTAGTGAAACCCATTTGGGGCAAGATGATCCCGCTACTGCTACCAGTCTCAACAATTTAGCAGGACTCTATGAATTGATGGGTAGATATGTCGAAGCAGACCTTTTGTATTTACGGTCTCACCAGATTTTGGAAACTCAGTTAGATAAAGATGATCCACGCATTACCACCAGCCTCAACAATTTGGCGGAACTCTACCGTATAACAGGACGCTACACTAAGGCGGAGCAGTTTCATTTAGAAGTGCTTCAAATACGAGAAACTCAGTTGGGCAGCAACCATCTTGACACTGCTGCAAGCCTCGGCAATTTGGCAAATCTCTACAATGCTATGCAACGCTACAGCGAAGCAAAACCTTTGTATTTGAGATCGCTCCAAATACGAGAAACTCAGTTGGGTAGCGACCATCCTACCACCGCCACTAGTCTCAATGATTTGGCAGCCCTATACTACAAAATAGAATGGCATGATAAGGCAGAATCCTTGTTTCAGAGAGCACTCCAAATACGAGAAACTCAGTTGGGCAGTGACCATCCCGACACTGCCCAAATCATCAATAATTTGGCATTGCTCTACAACTCAATGGGACGCTATGGCGAGGCAGAACCCTTATACAAAAGATCGCTTCAGATTAGTGAAATCAAGTTGGGTAGCGAACATTCCATCACTGCCACTGGACTTAATAATTTGGCGGGACTCTACTATGCGATGGGACGGTATGGGGAGGCAGAACCCTTGTTGTCTAAAGCGTTAGCGATCGCTGAACAGCAGCTAGGCATAGCTCATCCAACCACCCTGCAATTTCGCCAGAATCTAGCAGACTTGCTGCGAACAATGAGTTATGGAACAAGCCAGAGAAACAATCCATTACTCTGGACTGCGTGAGTTAGTTTTGCGATTTGATTCAGCAGGCGGTGAAGGGGCAGAGGGGTAAACGGGTTTTCGCGAAGTGTGCCCGAAGGGCTTAGGGCGATGGAGAGGAAGTGTTTTAGGATAGGAACCACCGTGCGATCCGTGTGTTGGTGTTGTTGCCCTGGGCGATCGCGGGTTCGGTGCGATCAAAGCTCATCAAGTTTGGGTTGACAATCCACAAATGACAAGGCTTCTTCATCCAAGTAGCCTGCAACTGCCATTTCAATCACTGCCCAAACCGGATAATTCATTGCCTGTGCCCGTGCTTCCAGTCCCGATCGAATCTTCGCTGGCAAACCCGCCAAAAACAGATTGGCAAGTTCAGGCGAAAGATGTTCGGCAGTGGATGGCTGAGTTTGCATCACGATCACTCCCGTGCTGGAATCCTTACATTATAGGGCGGATTCACTGCCTGAATAATCAGGCTCTCTAGCGCCGACGATAACCGAATCCACTGCTCAAATTCCAATTCGTAAAAGGTAATTCTGGTATCCCTGGCATTCAGATTTTCAATAAATGCCCACAGCAAAGCCTTATGCCCACCCCGAAATCGATCGCGTAACAGTCTGGTTTTGCCAATGTAAAGGATTCCCATCGTCCGATGTCTCACTGCATAAATCCCAGCATTCATCGGCAGTTCACGAAATTCCTTGGAGAGTGGAATGCAATCCCTAAAAGTTGTAGAAGCAAGGTGATTAAGAATTGCGCGGGCTTCTGTTTGGCTAGCGTCAGACATTTTCTTGGAGAGCCTTCAGTCTCCCTTGCAACGACCCTGGTTTCCCACGCTATTACCATTTGCCCCACTGGCAGGCAGATTGGATTGGGGCAGGTTCGGTGCGATCGCTTTAATTGATCCGCAGGATAAAATGATCTGGATTTGCTTCCAGCGATCGCAGGGCAAGACTCTATTTAGATACCCGTGTCTACAACCGCTTAGAACCGAGGATGCCGATTATTTAAACGAATTGTGAATTTTTGGAAAAGTTCGGCAACATTTCTTGAAAGGCGAAATATTCTGATAGCGATCGCTTCCGCTCGATAAGAATAATAACTAGCAGGGACGGCATTGATCTCAGGTTTATCTGACTTTATCTGAACTCTCCCATTTTTGCCCCTATGTTCTCACTATTGCTTTCTGGATCACTGATTGCCCTCAGCCCACCTTCCCCAATAGAAGAATTACCGCCATCTTCCACAACATCGATTGATCCTCAAATTGCCCAGCTAGCTAATACGCCCGATCCTCCCGACCCTGTGGCTACTTCAACATGGGAATTTGAGGTAGAGAATGACCTAGAACAGCTTACGTCCGTGTCGCAGTTAACCGATGTGCAACCAGCGGATTGGGCATTTCAGGCGTTGCGATCGCTGGTTGAGCGCTATGGTTGCATCGTCGGCTACCCTGACAAAACCTTTCGCGGCGATCGTCCAATCACTCGCTATGAATTTGCCGCCGGGTTAAACGCCTGCTTAAACAAGATCCAAGAGTTGTTAGCAGCGATCGGTGGCGATCGCGTCACCCAAGCAGACCTAGACACCCTCAAGCGACTGCAAGAGGACTTTGCCGCTGAACTTGCCACCCTCAAAGGTCGGGTAGAGGCGCTAGATATTCGCACGACGCAGTTAGAGAAACAGCAGTTTTCCACTACCGCAGTGTTGCGCGGACAAGCGATATTTGGTTTGGCAACTGCCGCAGGCGGCGATCCACCGGGGCAAGGCGAAACCAACACGGTATTCACTAACCTGTTGCAGTTGCAGTTAACTTCCTCGTTCACGGGGCGCGATTTGTTGCGGGTGGGCTTTGCCGCAGCTAACTTTGGCAACGAGGGATTTGCCGGGTTTGCATCGCTCAACACCTACATGGCGCTGCTATCCTATCAGGCAGATTTGAACAGTCGCTTTGAGTTGAGTTCCCTAGACTACCGCTTTGCCGTGGGCGATCGCCTAGTGCTGACCATACAACCCGTTGGTTTCAGCCTCTATAGCGTTCTCAGCCCCAACAGTTCCTACTTAGATAGTGGCACAGGTGCAGTTTCTCGCTTTGCCGCACTCAACCCGGTCTTGCGAATTGGCAACCTGGATGCCGGAGTGGGGTTCGACTGGCTATTCGCCGATCGCTGGCGGTTACAGGGTGCCTATGGCGCTCGGGCTGCGAACAGCCCAGAGGTCGGCGTGTTTGGCTCCGGACATCAGGCGTTTGGCTTGCAGTTGCTCCATCGTCCTAACCGCAACGTCACCTTAGGATTTGCCTATGTCAATTCTTTTTCGGTTGATGGACGGCTGGATACCTTCACGGGTAGCGCCAATGCCGACCTGTCCGGTGGCTTCAACGAACCCGCAAAAATTCATGCCCTGGCGGCTTCCTTGCGCTGGCGGTTGTCTCCCAAGTTGACGCTCGGCTTGTGGGGCGGCGCAACGTTGACGGATGGGACGTTTGGTAAAGTGTTCGATGCCATTTTCGATCGCAACATCGATCTAAAAGATTTTGGGGCTGTCACCCTGTCCACCACTTACCTGCTCTCCCTCGGCATAGATGACCCGTTTGGACGCAAAGGTGATCAACTGGCTATTATGGTTGGGCAACCGCCTAAACTCCAAGCGGGAGTGCTAATCGAGCGGGCGGATGAGGGCAACTCGTTTCACTTCGAGTCATTTTACCGATTTCGACTCACGGATCAAATCTCCGTTAGTCCAGGCTTTTTCTACGTCACCAATCCGGGACAAATCAGCCGCAACAACGATATTTTCATCGGCACGGTTCGAGCCACGTTCAACTTCTAATCATCCCCCCTGAAGCCACTATGCTGTCTATCTTAAAATTCTGCTTTTCCCTTCGGTTGGTTTATCTAAGTCTGATTAGTTTAGGGGTGATGGTGGCGATCCCTGCCCACGCGCAACAGATTACGCAAGCAACCATCGTCGAAATTCTGGATGGTGATCAGGTTTATATTGCAGACCGCAAAGTTCGTGAGCAAGCGGTGGCGAAGTTGGGCGAACAGGTGCGAACCCAACAGGCACGGGCAGGGCTACGCTTCAACATCGGCGCGGGAATCCGGCTGGGGCGCAACTCATCGGTGGTGGTGGGCGGCGGCTGTATTCGGCTCAACCGGGGCACGGTTTTGGTGGCAGGGGCAACGGCAGGCAATCGCGGCTGTTTGCGATCGGTGGTGGCGGCTACACGAGGCACGGTTTACATCATGGAACTGGAGGATAGCGGACAGGGACGCATCACCGTTTTGGAAGGCGCGATCGAGGTTTCCAATCCTGAACGACCCGAAATACAACAGATGGCGCTAGCAGCCGGACAAGCGGTGGATACCGCGATTAGCGGCGATGTCAGTCCTGCCTTTCAAGTGCCTCAAGATCAATTAAATAAGCTGGCTGCACCGTTGCTTGAAGGATTTCAACAATCCTTGCCCGATTTAGAGAAGATCTCGATCGCCCGACGAGATCGAGGCTTTGCCAGTACCTTTTTGCAAGAAGCGATCGGCGGCGGTGACTTCGATCCCCAGAAAGGTCGAGAATCAACAGATTTTACAGGCGATTCAATTTCCGGCACTTTTGTTCGCGACAGAACGAATACAAACATCGGAACCTTCACACCTACCGGAACTACCCTTCAGATTCCTATCTCGGTCAACTTTGAGAATCGCACCGTTGCGATCAATGGCTTTAGCGGCGTTGCCAGTTCGTTAGGTTTGAGCGGCAACAATGCCACTGGAACGGTAATTCTAAATAACAGCCAAACATTCACTATTCCTGGAATTTCAGTTGCACAGCCGATTCAAGCAGTGCGAATTGAGGTCTTTGATGTTGGATTTGAAAACCCCAAACCGGGTCAAATCTATCAGGGCAGTTTGTCGATTGGGCGGATTCGCGATCGCTAGTCGCTAACCAATCGTGTTGACCTTATACGTGTTGATCCAAATATTTTTGGGTTTCCTCTAGCACCTGCTGATACAGCGTACTGTCATCTCCCTTTAACCCGATGATGCCAAACAGTCGCAGAGGTTCATCTCGTCCTCGGAGTTGATGTTCGCCCAAGTCAATCCCGTCTACTTCCTCTGACACCAGGCTATAGACTGATTCAGTCACCAAAATATCGGTTCCCAGTTGTTTGGTCAGTCCTTCTACGCGGCTGGCAACATTCACCGTATCGCCAATCACACCATACTCGCGCCGTTCGAGCGCCCCTAAATCTCCGGCAATCACTGTGCCATAGCTGATGCCGATGCCATTGAAGAAGGGCACGAGTCCCTCTTTGTGAAACTGCGATCGCAGATCCGCCAGCGCCTGCCGCATTCCCAATGCTGCCCGAATTGCATTCAAAGCATCTTGCTGTTCTCCTTGCGGCACCGGAAAGCCAAACTCTGCCATCACCGCATCGCCAATAAATTTATCGACGGTGCCGCCTTCTTGCAAAATCACCTCTACCATGACGCTGAAATAGCGGTTCAGTTGGGCGATTAACTGCTCCGGCGGCAGTTTGTAAGACAGGCTAGTAAAGCCACGAATATCGGCAAACAAGACTGCTGCTTTCAGGGTTTTTCCAGCAGCCATCGCTTCGGGTCGCCTCAAGATTTCTTCCACAATCGGCGCGGCGATGTATCGTTCTAGGGTTCGGCGCAAGCGCAGCGTTTCAATCCGATCGCTGACAAACCCAACGGTGAAAGTCGAGAACGCACTCAACACCATGACGATGAAGGGGACGGCAGTCGGCATAATCCAATAGCCATAGGTGAACGCTAGGTAGGCAAACCCAACCCAAGCGATCGCCGCCCCACAGCCTACCAATAGTTGCCAAACAGGGCGCTGGGCAAGTCTCAGCAGGATTACACCTAACCCAGCGACCAACCCAGCCACCAGTGTCGCTGCTGCCCAAGGATTGGGAAAGACTTGGGCGATCGCCCGCCCTTCTAGCAGGGTGGCGATCGCGTTGGCGTGAAGTTCCACTCCGGGTAGGCGATCGTCAAAGGGGGTGCGAAACAAATCCTGTTCAGACACATTTCCCGCTGTGCCAATCAACACGACCTTGTTTTTGAACGTCTGATTTTTCTGAAACACCTGCTGCCAGTCGGTCGCCAGCAATTGCCAAAATGGGATGTGTGTGATCGTGTTAGTGCCACCGTAAAAATAGATGAGATCGCCCTTGGGTGGCGGATAGGTCAATTTAGCCGCTTGCAGCGTTGCCTCTGCAAATGACGGCACACTTTTTAGATTTAAGGGACGAAGCACCTCCTCTTCATAAGCGCTGCCCAGCCGACGCACCAACCCATCGGCTTCTGGCTTCAAAAAGTTTACCAATCCCAGTCGCACTGAAGGAGCCAAGAGCGCTGGGGTCGGCTGCATGAAATCTACTGTTCCCTGTGCGTCTTCAGGGTAGGAAGCGGCTAAGGTGATTTTCTCCGGATATTGTAAGAGCGCCTGACGAAATCCCTCGTCGTCCACTGCTCCAAACCGACTCTGGGAATCAAATAATAAATCGATCGAAACCGATCGCGCTCCCGCCTTCATTAAATAGTTGATCGCCTCAGCGTATGCCTCACGCCGCCAAGGAAACCCACCACCCAACAAACGTACAAGTTTCTGATTTTTCTTATCATCTTCATAGGTTCGAGCAGCCGACAACGACGCATCATCGATCGCCACAATCACCAGTTGGTCGGGCGGTGATACGGTTCCCCGCAGTTCAAAAAACAGGGTTTGAACCTGCTGCTCCCATCGCTGCGTCCGGTTCCATTCAAATCCTGTTGCCAGAAAGCCTAGTGCGCTCAAGCTTCCCAGCATCGCTATACTCAGGCTTAATTCGCGGAATCGGGCGATCGACTTGGCAGCAAACAGGTGAGGGCGAGATCGCGGCATGACTATTTTTGATACCTACTACTGTAGAGAAAAAAGAATAAATATAGGACTTACGCACTCGCCCCCTAGATCCCCCAATTCTGGAGGACTTTGATCTCTAGATCCCCCAGAATTAAGGGTTGGGGGGCAAATTTCGGTTGATTTGCGTAAGTCCTAAAATAGTTAGATGTCAAACCCAAAAGATACTTAACATTTGGCACTGCGACCCATCAAAAGTCACTCTACAGCAACATAACTTAAACCACTTGACTGTGATCCCCTAAATCAGCTTTGTCATAATTTTCTGACAATTGAATCTCAAAGTCTTCTAGCCAATCTGCGATCGCCGAGAGCAATGCTATGATTTCGGAGGAATTCACTTGATTGAAAAGGGCTTAGTGTTCTATGGCTCAAGCGTCCGTTTCTCCAGTAGTGCTGGTCATTTTAGATGGCTGGGGATATCGTGAAGATGCGGATGGTAATGCTGTAGCCGCCGCTAAAACTCCCGTGATCGACAGCCTTTGGGCAGCCTACCCGCACACGACCATTCGCACGTCTGGCAAAGATGTTGGGTTGCCAGAGGGTCAAATGGGCAACTCCGAAGTCGGGCATCTAAATATTGGTGCCGGTCGAGTGGTGCCCCAAGAACTCGTACGAATTTCGGATGCCGTAGAAGATGGCACCCTGCTCAGCAATGCGGCACTGGTCAAGCTTTATCAAACCGTCAAGCAAAATAATAGCAAGCTGCACTTAATTGGTCTTTGCTCCGATGGCGGGGTGCATTCTCACCTGTCTCATCTTTTTGGACTAGTGGATATGGCGAAGCAGCAGGCGATCGCAGATGTTTGCATTCATGTAATCACCGATGGGCGCGATACATTGCCCGATTCTGGCAAGAAATATGTGCAGCAAATCGTGGATTATATTGATACAGCCGGAGTTGGGCGCATCGTCACCCTCAGCGGTCGATATTATGCAATGGATCGAGATCATCGCTGGGATCGTGTGGAAAAAGCCTATAGCGTCATGACTCAGGATGGCGATGGAGATGGGCGATCGGTGTTAGAGGTAATGCAGGCTTCCTACGCTGCCGACATCAAGGATGAGTTTATTCTGCCGACTCGAATTGCACCCGGAGCCATTCAGCCAGGAGATGGCGTGGTGTTTTATAACTTCCGCCCCGATCGCGCCCGTCAACTCACCCAAGCATTGATCGATCCTAAGTTTGAAGGTTTTGAACGAGAACTGATTCAGCCGCTCGCCTTTGCCACCTTTACTCAATACGATCCCCACTTTCCGGTGCTGGTTGCCTTTGAGCCGCAAAATCTGAACAATATTTTGGGTCAAGTTATTTCTGAGCGTGGGCTACGCCAGTTCCGCGCTGCTGAAACTGAAAAATATGCCCATGTCACCTACTTTTTTAATGGCGGCATTGAAGACCCGTTTGAGGGAGAAGACCGGGAAATGGTGCAGAGTCCGCAAGTGGCAACCTACGATCGCGCTCCTGCGATGTCTGCGGCAGCATTGACGGATGTGGCGATCGCGGCAGTCGAAAAGCAGGTTTATTCAATGGTTGTGATCAACTATGCTAACGCCGATATGGTGGGGCACACTGGCAAAATGGATGCCACTATTGATGCGTTGCAAGCGGTCGATCGCTGCCTCGGTCGCCTGCTAGAAAGCACTATCCGCGTCGGTGGAACTACTATTATCATTGCCGATCATGGGAATGCCGAGACGATGTGGGATCAAAACGGCAATCCTTGGACTGCCCATACGACCAATCCAGTGCCCTTCATCTTGGTAGAAGGAGAAGGGCGCAAGATTCCAGGGCATGGCACTGATGTTAGCCTGCGCGATGATGGTCGCCTCTCGGATATCGCCCCGACCATTCTGGAGATTTTGAAACTGCCTCAACCCCCCGAAATGACTGGACGATCAATGTTTGTGCCGCTTGAGTTTGGGCTAACCCCCAGTCGATCGCCCGTCAAATTAGTTCGCTAAACTCGAAGCAAAGGACGCTGAGCCGAACGCTGTCAAAATAGCTTGACTTTGGATTGAGCGATCGCCCAGTCTAAAGCTATTCTTACTCCTGCAAATAGCACGAAACTTTCCAGCAGCATCGCGAGGAGTGGCAAGGGTGCGACTCCACTTTGCCAGCCTAGATCCAACTGTGCCAATCCTCGCACCAACCCAAATGCGGCAACGGCTCCCGATTTTAGGTGAACGTTTTGATCGTGCCGAATCACATAGCGATAGGTGACCGCAAACAGAAAGCCAGACAGGATGGCAATGGCTCCACT
>Ga0335394_10002143_pt1 | contig 22113 bp, 16 predicted proteins | sample MAT03_FD_205741 | JGI IMG/M metagenome (GOLD analysis project Ga0335394, IMG submission 205741) | Freshwater microbial communities from Lake Fryxell liftoff mats and glacier meltwater in Antarctica - MAT-03 (spades assembly) (version 2) ...
AGACAAGCTCAACCTAACATCCCCACAAACAAGACGCGGCCGATATTAAGCTGAGCCAGGACGATCGCACTTCAACACACTTCAACTTACTTCGGTTCGTGACTAGCAATCCGCTTACCTTCGTTATCGTAAACCTGCATCGGAATTTTTGCGTTTTCCGCGATCGCCTCCAAGGCCTTTTGCAAAGTTTCAACGTGCTTTTCCACAGCTTGGCGAGTCTTCACAGAATTATTGTTGTTTGCTTCAATGAAAGTTTGTTGCAACTTCTGCACATAATCAGTTCCCAAAGGTTGGATAGTTTCAGGGCTTCTCATGGGAGGCTAGAAACCGGGTTTCTACGAAATTTTGCGTTTACTAACGAGAAATCACGCAAGAAACCCGGTTTCTGAGAGCACAACTATTTTGCAAGGTGCGTCGCTGCAAGATTGTCGCTCTTTTTTAGGGATTTTCTCAGGCGACACACCCTACGACTAGCCCAAGTGTATTGGCCTATCTCCGGCAATTCCCCTATAGCAGCCGCCAAATGTGCTAACGTACAATGAAAAATCCCCAAATTTCAACTATCGGGAGACAGATAACTGTGTTCGCTCAAGCACCTCCAACTCCCAATTACAAATGGTTTAGCTGCATTTCTAGCACTGTTTTCACCGCATTGTGCCTGTTGCCCATTTTCAGCGCTGCGGGAAACGCCCAAACTCCCCAAAATAGACCGATCAAAATTGGCGTGGTGCAGCGGTTTGGTACTAAAGCCACCGACAAACTCACGCTCAAAGCATTACCGGGCGACAGCTTAACATTAAGTTACAAAACTCCTCAAGGCACGGAAACCAAAACTGCCGCCAGCATCAAGCTAGAAATCGCCAATAAACCTCTGGAAGCGCCATTAGTAGAAGAACGAGTTGTTCTGAGCTCCCACCGCAGTTTTGAGAGTGCGGAAGATAGCGCTAATCAGTGGCGCGCTAAAGGCATTGATGTAGAAATTGCTCAACCTTTCCGCTGGCAAGTTTGGGCGAAAAGAGATACTTACAATTCTCCTATAGTGCGACGCTGGCTGTTGCAAAGTTTGCAAGCTCAAGGTAACAAAACAGCTTTTTTGGATTCCAAAGTTATCAAACAAGTACCTCAAGCATTTTGGGTTTTAAATGGCTTTCGTTTCAACCGCAATGAGTTGGATGTGACGGCGGGTAAAAATGTAATCGAGGTATTGAAACAAACTACCCAAGAGGCGACAGCTATCGACCCAGAAAAAGCTATTCAAGAAACTCGCCGTTATGGCGGCAGTTTGCACTTACAAAAAAATTCTTACGGCACTTATACTTTAGTTAATGAGGTGCTGACGGAAACTTATTTGCGGGGTGTTGTTCCTCACGAAATTGGGGCTTTTGCGCCTTATGCTTCGATTGTCGCTCAAGCTATTTTAGCGAGAACTTACGCCCTCAGAAATTTGCGCCGATTTGCTGTGGATAATTATGAGTTGTGCGCTGATGTTAACTGCCAAGTTTATAAGGGTTTGGCGGAGGTTTACCCGCAAACTGATAAGGCGATCGCCCAAACGAGCGGTTTAGTGCTAACTTACGAAAATCAGCTAGTAGACGCGCTCTATTCCGCGTCTAGCGGCGGCGTGACAGCACGTTTTGGCGATGTGTGGCACGGCCCGGAACGTCCGTATTTGCGATCGATCGTCGATTCCCCCAAGAACGTCTGGGATTTGTCAAAGCAGAGTTTGTCTGATGAAAACAACTTCCGCCGCTTTATCAGTTTGGAAAAAGGGTTTAATGAGGAAAAACAAGACACGTTTCGGTGGCGCGAACCAGCTTCTTTGACGGCGATTGGTGGATTTCTCAAACAGTATCTTCAGAAGAAACAGCACCCGCTGGCTAATTTTAAAACTGTCACTCAGGTGCAAGTGGTGGAAAGGTCGCCCGCCGGTCGAGTTTTGCAAATGAAGGTTCAAACTGACTTGGGCCCAATTGATATCGACAAAGACGAGATTCGCAATGCTTTTTACCCGCCGATTAGCACGCTTTTTTACCTAGAACCTATTTACAATCCAGACAAAACTCTCAACGGTTATGCTTTTGTCGGAGGCGGTTTCGGGCACGGCGTGGGAATGAGTCAGACTGGCTCTTACAATTTAGCTAATTTGGGCTGGAGTGGCGATCGAATTCTGGGCTTTTATTTTCCCGGCACTCAAGTTGTGCCGCTCAGCGATAACATTACATTTTGGCGCGAATAGTCGATTAAGAGTCGGCGTAGAATCGGCGATTGAAATCGCGTCTAGACAAACGAAGTCCGCCTCCGCGGACTGAAGAACATAACGTAATACTAACCGTCTTTTCTTCAACCCGCACCAGACGGGTTTTGTTTGTCTAGACGCGGTTTCAACCGTACGTCCAACCTTCAACCCGCGGAGGCGGGTTTTGTCTGTGTAGACGCGGTTTCAACCGCCGTCTTTAACACAGAAACCCGGTTTCTTAACATAATTGAGCTATTTCAGCTTAATTCCGAAAACAAGAAACCGAGTTTCTTCGGGTATCACGCAGAGCGTCCTTTCTTAGTAGAGCGCTTCTTCTTGGTGAGTTTCGATCGTACAGTCAGACTTGGGATAGGCGACGCAGGTGAGGACAAATCCGGCCTCGATTTGGTCATCGTCCAAGAAAGATTGGTCGGATTGGTCAACTTCGCCTTTGGTGATTTTGCCGGCGCAGGTGGAGCAAGCTCCAGCGCGGCAAGAGTAGGGGAGGTCGAGTCCTGCTTCTTCAGCAGCATCAAGAATGTAAGTATCGTCATCAACGTCAATGGTCTGGTTAATTCCTTCGGCTTCGCTGATGAGGGTAACTTTGTAAGTTGCCATGCACTAAATCCTCTCAAAAATTCAACAAGATTGATAATTTTTCCTAATGCAACCTTCAAGGCTCTATTAGCTTTGAGGTTAGGTGTTAGGTTCGTTCCCTCTATGATAGTAGGGGATAGAAGGGAGGTTGACACACTTATTTACAAAACATTTGAATGGGATTAGTTATAACTTTTTCTAATTTCATCTTGATTACTTATACCTATCTTGGGTTCAGCCTGTGATACTGTTGCCGCAAGACTTGCGCTAAATAATCCGGTTTCTAGGAAAAATCCTGTTTTGAGCCCTACAGCACAAAAACCGGGTTGTTGGCATGCGGTGTGTCGATCGAGTTTCAGCAAGACTTGCTGCAAGGCAAGTCCCAGCAGGCGGTGAAATGTATAGTTAGATCGCATCAAGACTGGGGTGTTGAAGGCTCGATCGAATAAATCGCACCACAACCACAGCTTAAAATCGGGCGACAGAACCCTAAAGCCCTGCAGCGCAAGTCTGTAACTATCTAAAATCTTAAATCTCAAATCCCATGACTAATATTGATACTCGCTTTGGTTTTTCGGTTAATTCTCCAATTCGCGTCGGGATTGTGGGTACTGGTTTTGCTGCTAAGTTGAGGGCCGAGACAATTCAAGCTGATGGGCGATCAAACTTGGTAGCGGTTGCGGGCCACACCCCGGAGAAAACCGCAGCATTTTGTCAAGGGTTCGGGGCAGAAGCTGCGGTTTCGTGGCGCAAGCTGGTAGAAAGAAACGATTTAGATTTGGTGATTGTCTGTACGGTGAACCGGGATCACGGGGCGATCGTCCTGGCCGCGCTAGAAAATGACAAGCACGTTGTGGTGGAATATCCTCTATCTTTAGACGTATCTGAAGCAGAAAGGGCGATCGAACTTGCCGCCCAAAAGCAAAAACTCCTCCACATCGAACACATCGAACTGTTAGGCGGTTTGCACTCCTCAATCAAAGAATCTTTGCCCTTAATCGGTAAAGTTTTTTACGCCCGCTACATTACTATGACTCCTCAACATCCAGCGCCGCAGCGGTGGACTTATCAACATTCCCTCTTTGGGTTTCCGTTAGTTGGTGCAATTTCGCGACTGCACCGATTTACTGATTTGTTCGGGGAAGTGGCAAGCGTTAACTGTCAAGCTCAATTTTGGGACAGTCAGCCGGATTTCTACAAAGCTTGTTTGTGCAATGCACAGTTGCGCTTTGCCAATGGCCTTGTCGCTGAAGCTGTTTATGGAAAAGGAGAGACTTTTTGGCAGTCGGAAAACATTTTCACCATCTACGGAGAAGCAGGAACGCTGGTTTTTACTCCAGAATCCGGTCAATTAATTCAGGGAGAAAATCGGCGCAACATCAAAGTAGGAACGCGACGCGGTTTGTTTGCCAAAGACACCGATATGGTGTTGGAATATTTGTCAAACGGTACGCCTTTGTACGTGAATACTGCCAGTAGTTTGTACGCTTTGAAGGTGGCAGATGCTGCGAGGCGATCGAGTGAAACTAGGCAAACTATCGCCCTTAACAATTCATGAAAAACTAGCCAACAGGAGGTTGTTTAATTTGGGAAAAAATCCAATATAACTGAGATGTTGCACCATTCTCAATTACCTAAGCTGTTCGGCATTTAAATTGTCTGTCAACAAACAATCAAACTCTCATGGGGAGTAGGGGTTGGGCGTCCCGCCCGCCTCGAATATGCAATTTAAATGCGCGACAGCTTATAGCACAATCTGTTTTTTTTAGCACTAACTGAACCGTATTGAGATATCACCAGCTTTGAGGCGTTATTTCGGTTGGGAATTTTCAAAGATTAATGAAAAAGTGATATGCTCAATTAGCCCCCAGGCTGTGAACGCGACAATTCCGTTATCTATCTTTCCCAATTTCCCGAAATACTCCCGACTCACATAATCTGTGCTTCTTCCTTTATTTTGCTATCGGGTTTCATCAAAAATTACCAACATTTTTCTGTTTTTCAAGGCTGGCAAAGTGAAAGATAGTCATTGATTCCTTAATTGTTTATCTTGCCAGGGAGATTTAGTTAAAAATTGATGTAAAGATTATTCATTAGCTAATCCAAATACTTCGGCAATAGCGGGTAAAGTTTTACCTTCGATTGAGGAGAGCATTCCTAAGTGTAGTTGCTCCAAAGCCTCAAAACTCCTAATATCTGAAAACAAATTTTTCTAAGAGGCACAATATTTATCGATAAAATTGATGGTGGGTCGATCTCAGCGGGCTTTATCCAGCGACAGCAACTTGGTTTGGATCATTTTAGGCTATTATACTCCCATCCAAATGAGAGAAGAGCGTTAGGGAAGGGGCTCGGAAATGGAAGATGAGATCAATAGACATCTTGCAAAAATCCTTTTCATCAATTGATGGGACGGGCTCTCCGGCCCATCCCACAAGAAAAAATAACTCTTGTGGGATGGGCCGGAGAGCCCGTCCTAATTATTTTTGCAAGAGGTCTAATAGTGGTATAAAAGTAATGATGGCGATGGAGCTCGCCGAAACCGCCCTTCGTTATTAATAATCTTCATAACGTTTAAAAGGCTGATGGCTCCTACTGTTCCGACTTGTGGCGGAAGGGTAGGATGGTGCGGATGCCTCGATCGATCTTTCCCCTACAAGTCACCTTCATCCATTCAGCTTCAAGGTGGCGTGATGTTAGAAAGTATGATCTGGATTTTATTAATGGGCTTTTTTGTCGGGCAGATTGCTCGACGGCTGAAAGCTCCAGCACTCGTAGGTATGGTGCTGGTGGGCATTTTATTAGGCCCGCAACTGGGGAATGTCATTAGCCCAGAGGTTTTGGGCGCAGCGAATTCCCTTCGCACCATTGCCGTGATGGTGATTTTGATGAAAGCGGGGTTAGGACTCGATCGCGAAAAGCTATCCCAACAGGGAACCGTGGCGCTGCGATTAGGCTTTCTGCCTGCGGCTTGCGAGGCCATCGCCATTGCTGTCGCTGCGATGTGGCTACTTCAGTTTGATTTTTTGACGGGGCTACTGCTAGGCTGCATCATTGGCGCGGAATCTCCAGCAGTAATTGTTCCCGGAATGCTGCGGTTAAAAAGTTTAGGTTGGGGAGTAAAAAAAGGAATTCCCGATGCGATTCTGACGGGAAGTGCCTTGTCAGATGTATTGCTGTTGCTGGTGTTTAGCCTACTGCTAGCGTTTCTGTCCCAAGGGAAAGCTACAGCCATTACCTTACTGGGAGGAATTACCCTCAGCCCTCTGCAATTGCTGCCATTTCAAATCATCATCCAAATTACCTTGGGGGTGCTTTTGGGATGGGTAACTGCTCGAATTTTGGTGTCACTATTAGTCAAGCAAAACTGGACTCAAAGTGCGGTTCAGGACTCCCTAGTCGCTGCTGGCTTTGCCCTAGGGCTGGTAGTATCAGCCGAACATCTTCCGGTTTTCTCTGGCTATTTAGCTGTCATGGCGGCGGGGTTTTTCCTGATTGAGTTGGATGCGCCTTTAGCACGAAGATTGCGGGGTGGCTTTGACAGTTTGTGGACGATCGCCGAAATTATTTTGTTTGTGCTGCTGGGAGCGAGTATTCAACTTAATGTATTAGGCAATACCTTGCTGGTTGGTTTGTTGGTGTTGGCGATCGGGACTCTGATTGGGCGATCGCTCGGTTGGTATCTTTCCACTTTAGGTAGTAATTGGACTGGGAAAGAACGGCTGTTTTTGCTAGCAGGAAATTCCGCTAAGGCAACGGTACAGGCGGCGATAGGGGCGATTCCCCTAGCTCAGGGCATCGCTGGTGGCGAGACGATTTTGGCGATCGCAGCCCTCTCAATTTTAGTAACGGCTCCCTTGGGTGCTTGGGCAATTCCCACTTTTGCCCCCAAACTATTAGAAAAAGGCGAAGTTGACCCGACCAAAGTAGCTATTTCCGGTCGTCCAGTTTTTCTCGCAGCAGTAGACGCTTCCCCCCTAACAACAGATGTTTTAACTAAGACCGCAGACTTAGCTCGGCGCAGTGATGGGGATGTGATTGTTTTGTATGTAGATAATCTGGGATATAAAAGCACAAACTTACAATTACAACAACAAGCACAACGAATATTATCAGATATTCGCTATGAGTTCCTGAGTCTTTCTGGTACAGTTCCAGAGGAGATTATCCGCGTGGCGCAAGCTCGGCAAGTGACATATATTGCGATCGGAAAACGAGGGCATCAACCTTGGGAACAAGTGCTAGTAGGTTCAGTTTCTCAAGCCGTCTTAGAAACCAGTCCTATTCCTGTCATCTTGGTGGAATCTAGTTACAAGTAATACGAAATATGGGTTTTATATCCCAATACGGTTTACTTAAGACGATCCCCCCTAACCCCCCTTAAAAAAGGGGGGGACAAGAATGCCCTCAAAGTCCCCCTTCTTAAGGGGGATTTAGGGGGATCTCCGGGGCATAAATATGTTAAGTGAACCGTATTGTTTTATATCCCCTTGATACTCTTCTCCCCTCTCTGTGTCCTCTGCGCCCTCTGCGGTTCATAATCAAGGCGCTATTTAACGCAGATTTTGGCTCGATCGCAACGAGCCAAAATTTATCCAAAAGAATCATTTCTTATGAAACATCTCCATCAATTTGAGCAGTTCACAATCATTCCGCAACTCAGCAAGTGGTTCATTATTTCTTGTATCGTTGGTATGCTTTCCGGTCTTGGTTCCGCCGCTCTCCTCGCATCTTTAGAATGGGCAACCAATTGGCGAGAGTCTCATTTATGGGCGATCGCCTTACTACCCCTAGGTGGATTCTTCAGCGGTTGGATTTATCATAAATATGGCAAAAAAGTAGAAGCCGGAAATAATCTTTTACTCGAAGAGATTCATCATCCCCAAAGTATTATTCCCTTACGAATGGCTCCTATGGTGCTGTTAGGGACAGATTTAACCCATTTATTTGGAGGTTCAGCAGGTCGAGAAGGGACAGCCCTACAAATTGCGGCATCCCTTGCCGATCAGTTAACTAAAATATTCCACTTTAAACCCAGGGAGCGCCGAATTTTATTAATGGCGGGGATTAGTGGAGGATTTGCTTCGGTTTTTGGAACTCCATTAGCTGGAACTATCTTTGGTTTAGAGGTTTTAGCGATTGGTACGATTAAGCATAGCGCTCTTTTTCCCTGTTTAGTTGCAGCAGTTGTGGGCGATCGCATTACCTTAAATCTGGGGTTGCATCACACCGCATACCGCCACGCTCCGCTTGTACCAAGCATAACTCCACTGGGGCTAATTTCTGCAATTATAGCTGGCATAATTTTCGGCATTGTAGCGATGATTTTTGCGAAACTAACTCATCAAATTAGCCACTTCTTTAAAGCCCAGATATCCTACCCTCCTTTACGTCCGGCAATCGGCGGTGTTATTGTCGCATTGACTGTTTGGGCGATCGGCTCAACTAAGTATATCGGTCTTGGTATTCCTACCATTGTCGATGCCTTTTATACTAAGTTACCGCCTTGGGATTTTATGGCAAAAATAGGTTTAACGGCGTTGACATTAGGGGCTGGTTTTAAGGGCGGTGAAGTTACTCCTCTATTTTTTATTGGCGCAACATTAGGTAATGCTTTGTCATTAATCTTGGGATTACCAGCACCTTTATTGGCGGGAATGGGATTTGTGGCAGTTTTTGGCGGCGCTGCAAATACACCGATCGCTGCAACTTTAATGGGAATTGAACTTTTCGGACTAGAATCTGGGGTGTTTGTGGCGATCGCTTGTGTGATGAGCTACCTTTTTTCAGGTCATGCGGGCATCTATAGCTCACAGCGTCTTGGCGCTGGAAAATACCATTTTATGCCCACAAAAAAAGGGCAAAAGTGGGAAACTTCCGCCCAGGAAATCGCTCTAAAATCAGAATAAGATGTCAACAAAATTAATTAATTTCATGACTTACATTAATAGCAGAAACTATTGATTTTTGGCTTGTAGTCACGTGAGCGCGATCGATGATTTTTCTCTGTCAAGTTCATCGCCCCAATGAATTATTTGATTGTTATGCAGCAAGATACCACTACTTGAGATCTTTGCCGTCTAACTCCTCCGCAATGCCTTCCTGGCCGCCACGTTCAATCATATCTGCATGACACCTTAGTGCGGTTTAGTCTAGTGTCCGGTGAGTAAAGAAAGCGATCGCCAAAAAAAATTCTTGTTTAGGTAAAATGAAAGCGATCGCCTATTTCCTCCAAATAGTTTCTCCAAGTTAATTTATGCAGACCAAGCTTCGCGAAATTCAGCATAGAGGGTCAATCCACCATCAATATAGAGCGTTTGTCCCGTAATGTAAGCCGCTTCATCTGATGCGAGAAAGGCAACAGATGCTGCCATTTCCTCCGACGTGCCTGCCCGTCCCATTGGGATATGGCTTTCCACTACTGCCTTTTGTTCTGGATTGTCCGTCCAGCTTTCATTAATCGGTGTAATCGTCGCACCGGGCGCAATAGCATTGACACGGATGCCTCGGTTTGCGTATTCCAACGCTAGGGTTTTAGTCAGATTTCCCATGCCGCCTTTGCTGATGGAATAGCTGATATACATCGGGCGGGGAATGATTTCATGCACACTCGAAATATTGATAATCACCCCAGAGCGCTGCTGCTCTAACAGATGCTTAATGGTTTCCCGCGCACAGAGATATGCACCTCGCAAATTGACGGCAATTACGCGATCGAATTCATCGGTTGGCACTTCATGGGATGCGCTTTCTGTTTGAATCCCAGCATTATTAATCAGGATATCCAGACTACCAAATTTATCAATGACACTATTCACCATACGAAGGATGTCCTCTTCTTTGGAGACATCTCCCTGAACTAATAGCGTCTCAACCCCGCATTCCGAGGCTTGTCTACAGGCTTTTTGCAGAGCTATTTCTTCAGTATCTTCTGCCTCTTCTAAGCTTTTGCGATAGTTAACGGCAATGTTGCAACCTTCTTGAGCGAGACGAATGGCGATCGCCTGCCCAATGCCTGAACTCGCTCCAGTAATTAGTGCGTTTTTTCCCTTTAAACCTTTCATAACTGCTCTCCCAGAGATTTAAAACAAAATATCTTAACCGAAACCTCAAGCCAACTAGCTTCAATATCAACCAGAAGGTTGTTCTGTCTTTTCCCCATGTCTTCTACCTAAAGAGACGAATTGTAGAGCCTGTAGGGGGAGTTTTTCTCAGAGACATTTCTCCCGGCCCAAAGAGCGGTAGTCCTGACGCAAGGACATCCGCAAAAAAGGCTTCCTGCTGATTGTATGGTGGGAGAAGTTAGCGATGGGAAAGGGGTTTGCACCGCTGCGTGAGCTTGAACAGTTGTAGAAAGAGAATCTGTCACCAAGCCGATCGCTTTTTCAGCATGAAAGACAGTCTTTGCAACAACCAGAGGGTATGACATCAGTAGCGAAAAACGGCGGCGATCGCCTTGTCTTGAGGAACATTTCCCGGCTCTACGGCGTAAACATTACCACCATTGGTCAGGGTATGCAATGCTGCTAAATCCAGCAAATCTTCGTCTCCTGTCTGATGTTGAGGGTGAATCTGAACCGAATTCGCATCTGGATCGAACACCCCCCAAACTTGCTCACCAACGGGAACAAACAACGCTTCAACGCGCTGGAAATAGGCAGCAGGCACAACCTGTTCGATCGTGCTAGCAGTTTTTTCGGTGGCTTGTAGTTCTTGGTAGCGGGCGATCGTTGCTTCTTTTGCTTGCTCAAAATAAGGCTGTACAATCTGCCACGCTTGGGTATGCAGTTCCTCCGCTTTCAACATTTCTGGATTGCCTGTGATGCCGTCGGGCAGTAGATGAGCGTAGGTGTTTGCCTGGTGATAAATTGGCAATAGATAATCAACTCCTGCCAAAATTAGCGGCGCTTTTTCGTTTTTTAAGAAGGATTCTAGCCCGTTGCTAACTTGGCGGAAGTAACGCAGCAGTCCATCTTTGTGGTCATCGTTACCGCCTCCCTGTCCATGAAATATGGCAGAACCATCGCCACCACTGCTGCCTTGTGAGCTGGCCGTATGAAACTGCAAGCTTTGTTCTGGATCGTCATACTGCAATGCTTCTGCAATGCTGGTAGGTACATCAGTCAACTCAACCTCGTTGACGTGATAACGAGTTCCCTGAAACAATCGAACTTGATTTTGGCTTAGTGCCAGAATATAAAACCGCCCATCTCCAGACAACAGTTGCAGCAATGGTTTGAGATGAAAGCGCTCGGTGACTACGGTTAATTCTGGGAATGCGATCGGCAAGCAGTAGTAGCGGAACTGCTTGGGAGATAGCAGAATTGCTAGTCCATCGCTTTGATGCTGCCAGAATTCATAGGTATCTAGCTCGTGAACCGGTTGCAGCAACTCTTTGGCATCCTGTTCACTCATTCCCATCGCCAGCAATTGTTCTTCGGCTTGCCGCACCCGATTCTTGAACCGAATTGGATTTTGTTGGGTTTCGGCTCCTAAACGCTCCATTGGCGTGTAGATCGAAATACAGGTTGAGTTTGATTCTGTGGCTAAAGTGGTTAATTCATCAATGGCTAATAAATTCATTGTGTACCTCTGTTAAATTTTTCTTTCAAACTTTTCTCAGCCGTAGGACAGGCTGAATGTCTTTTCTGGGACATCTGCTGTTTTCTGATTTGTCCTGAGAAATTTCGGAGATTGACTTCCCTGACGGTCATAGTTGACCTCAGAGATGTGGTCAAGATTAGTTGTTTAGCGAGCGCGCAACTTTCCGAGAGTAGTGTCTAGCAAGTTTTTCATTTTCTCGGCAGCACCGCTGATGGACTGCTCCAATATCTGGCCCTGATCGCTGACTGCGATCGGCTGATGGTTAGCGAGACGGACTTCGATCAAACAGCGTTTATCATTAGCACCAAACTTCTCGTTGCTGTTCTCATCGCTAAGGTGGACTTCCACCCGTGTAATATCCTGACTGAAGCGATCTAAGGTGTCGTTAATTATGGCTTCGACCTGTTGAGACAGCGCCTCGTTGCCTGCGATGTTGGTATCAGTGTTGAGCTGAATTTTCATGTGTCTATCCTCTTGTAATAGCTTTCTTATGGGAGTGGTGCGATTAGCGCCATTTTTCCTGCATACAGCATCCTGCCGAGCTGTTTAATCAACCCTAGCTCGACAAATCGCTCCATTACGATCATCGAGGTTTCCGTGACCGAAGTAGCCTACTCAAAGGTAGATATTTACAAGCTTAAGGTGCTTAAGGTATAGCAAGCGATCGCACAATTAAAATCACCCTTTCTGCATAGGTTTGTCAAAATTTTTCTCTTCTAAATGTCTGCATTCCCATCAGGGTGCTTGCACCACCGCTTACCAATTACGAATTGCGAAGTGAATTACGAATTACGAATTACGAGTTTCCTTTTGTGATATTTTGGATGCTTCCAATAATTCTGCAAAATTCTTCAGTAGTAAATTGGGTCGAGGAACGAAACCCAACCTACAGAATAAAAATATATATGGCGATTCTCAAAAAAAGTGGGGTATGCAAGTGATAGGTTAGCAGTTATTGATTAACAATTACCTACCACTTACGAACGATACCTCATTTTAGTCAGAAGTGCTATAGCAATCCTTGCAGGAGTCGTAAATTTTTTACCCCACCCCAATTCTTCCCGAACTCGCGGGGAGGGAGTAAGAAATTCACAAATAATGCGAGGATTGCTATATCTACCTTATTGATTTGATTTATGTTTACTTTCTTATAAAATTTTAGATGCAATCAGACCGACAAGCACAATCAAACCTAATGCTCTACGAAAGTAATTAACGCCTTGAAATAATTCTTCCCAAGCCCAAGTAAACAAAGAGCCAAAGGCTACTAGCTCCAACCCTAAATTAATTTTACCTGTTGTAACAATGAGCGTTAATAAAGTAGCTACAATCCCGACACTCAGTGGTAGATTGGGCATCTGAGCTATAACAATTTTGCCTTCGCTGTCGCGGAATGTGCGATCGAACAATGTATTTTCCATGAGTTTCTCGTGTCAATGTAATAAAAGGTATGAATTGATTTCAATGACTTACACAAATATTTGTTGATACCGAAGCCGATCCATAATTATAGCATTCCACAGAAAAAAGAGTGATGACCCACCACATGAGCGTAGAATTTGTCTAGCAGTTTTTCTGACATCTCTCTGTTCATTCACTTTTTTATCTGCTAGGTAAACACCTAGTAAAGCTCGATTTATCATTCGATGAAAGTGTTTGTCCGGTAACTGACAAACAGCTTTGTCAGCATTTTTTAGGAAATAAAGGAAGCGTTCTGTTATTTCTTGTTCACTCTTGTAGTAAGTACAAAAATTTAAATCACCACCTATCCGGTCTTCTTCTTGGTCAATAAAATAGTCAAGTAGGATATGTAGTCCTTGAACCCAAGGAAAATAGCTATTTTTAACCTTTATAGCTAGTTCCTTAGAAAAATTTGGATTGCCTGCATAGGCGATCAGACAAAAAATTCCTAACGTCGATCCAGTACAAGCGGAAAATTCATACCACTTCATTTCAGGGATTTGGTTGCGATGTTCTTCAAACCATGCTTTTAACCGAGGAACTCGCTCCTGAACTTTGACGTGTTTATGAACTTGTAAATTACAATAATAATCAGCCAGCTCATGTAAGCAGGGAGCAATTACTTGATAGGATGGCAGTTTTTTCAAGACATTTTGACAAGTTTTTACGAGTTTAATGAGATAGCCGCCATCGTCTTGTTCTTGACGTAAGTGGTAGTAATTAATGCATTCAACATCAGGTGTCAAAGCATCTAAGCAAGCTTGATGGAGAGTACGGAAATCTTCTGGGTCTAGGGAAGTGCTGCGATCGCACAGGTTATCTAAATAATCACTAATTGTTTGATAAGCAACAATAAAGCGGATTGTTGGCTCAATTTGTTCTTTGGCAAGTAATCCATAGATAGAACCACCTTCGCAGTGAAATGTTTTACTGTTTATACTTAGTAAAGCTTGTTTTCGCAATTCAGGATCGGGAATCTTTTCAGCTTCTTTATGCCAGTATTTTAAATACTTACGAACTCTGGGAATAACTTCGCGATAAATTCCCAGCATCAGCATCCCAGGATTAGAGGGAACTTGCATTGATGAAGTTTTTTGAATAGAATAGCTAACCTCTTTATTAGTATCATCACCGTTATTTTTTATGAGTGCGGTCATTATTTTTATTTAGTTTTTATGTTGTCCTTTGATATTAAAATTAAATAATTTAAATATCATCTCTCGCTTGGAATAGTTTAGAGTAAAAGGTTATCTATAATTGGACAGACATCATCGTTTCTCTAGTATCGCATCGAGATCGATCGACTTCATGCTCAAATCCAAGGTCAGCAATTCACAGGTCTAAACCTTTTCGTCAAGCAGGCTTGAACCTTGGCAGTGCAGTAATTTCTGTTTCCACAGCTTGAATTGATTGTGTAGCCGCTATTTCTGTTCGATCGCTCTCAGCATCCTGACTGACAAAAAATGTTGCCAGCGTTGCTGTCAAATAACCACATAGCGCGATCGCACAAAACGCCAGGAAAAAACAAAGCACCTGCCCTTATGCTGTTTCAGGAAATTCGCACTCAAACGCATTAATGCCAGCCGCTCCAATTATGGTGACGATCGCTATCAGTTTACAGAAGAATTCAGAATTCAGGAGCCAGAATGGATTCTGTGCGACAGGATGGAGAATCGAGGTTGAAAACTCCCAATTTTAATCGTGGAGCCGAAAAAATTCTTTTCGTGACAGTTACCCCTGACTTGGGGCATGGGGTGTTATGAATTCTGAATTCTGTCTTCTGACTCCTGCTTATGCAAGAGGAGCAAACCGCTTTAAAAACAGAGCAGGAACTATTACTGGAATCCCTGCACCGATACAAATGAGAGCTTGGATAAAACTAAGCGGTTGGGTAGCAAATAGCGGGTTTATGAAAGTCAACTGGCTAAAGAAAACTTGAAATATAAACACACAAGCCACACCTATCGCAGGAATAAAAGCAATTTCTTGAGTGCGATCTTTTAAATATGCAAACAGAGATGGAATAAATTGGCTAATACTCAATAAGTAAAAGGTTTCTGCAGAAACCAGCGTATGGACTGCCATTGTTCGAGCCAAATTGATATTACCTGTGGCTTGCGAAGCCCATTCAAAAATTCCAAGTACAGCAATGAGATTGAAGATGGAAACAATCAGGATGCGCCACAGCAATTTTTTCGTTAATAGGGGTTCATTGGGGCGGCGGGGCGATCGCTGCATAGTCTCAGCCGATTTGGGCTCAAACGCTAGAGTGGCACTCAGGGCGACGGAACTCACCATATTCACCCAGAGAATCTGCACGGGCAAAATTGGCAGGGTGGTACCAGCCAAGATTCCCACCAATATGGTCAGCGCTTCTCCACCATTGACGGGTAGGATAAACCCAATGGTTTTCAGCAGGTTGCTATAAACGGTGCGTCCTTCTTCTATGGCGGCTTCAATGGAGGCAAAGTTATCATCGGTCAACACCATATCCGCCGCTTCTTTAGCAACTTCCGTGCCTGTAATCCCCATCGCTATGCCAATATCCGCCTGCTTCAGTGCTGGGGCATCATTGACCCCATCTCCAGTCATGGCAACAATTTCGCCCTTGGACTGCAAAGCTTCCACCAGTCGCAGTTTCTGTTCAGGAGCAACCCGCGCAAACACATTACTAGCTTCAACGGCATTCGCCAGTTCTTGATCGTCCATTTCTGCCAGTTGCTTCCCAGTGAACACCAGGGCATCTTCTTCTTGGCTGAGTCCCATTTTACGGGCGATCGCGGCGGCAGTTAGGGCATGATCGCCCGTGATCATCTTGACTTGAATTCCCACAGACTGACAGGTTCGCACGGCGGCGATCGCTTCAGATCTGGGTGGGTCTATCATGCCTTGGAGTCCCAGAAAGACTAGATCGTCGTCAATATCTTCGCGATCGATCCCCTCCTTTCGGGCAGAGATTTCTTTCTTAGCAAATGCCAGAACCCGTAAACCTTGGGATGCCATGCGATCGACAACTTGCTCAATTTCCTCTTGATTTAAGTCGATGTTTTGACCATCTGCATCAATTTGGTGATGGCATTGCTTGAGAATAGACTCTGCCGAACCTTTAACATAAATCGTGTGGCGATCGGCTAGTTCTCTTTGCTGATGCAAGGTTGCCATATATTGAAACTGCGACTCAAAAGGAATTGTATCTAGTCGCGGTTGTTCCTCCTCTAATTCTTGCAGTGTCAACCCTGCCTTTTGCGCCGAGACAATCAGTGCCCCTTCGGTGGGATCGCCTGCTACAGATAACTGCCCATCTTGTTCTTGAATGTGAGAGTCATTGCACAATAAGCCACACTGCAAGCATTCCTGCAATATGGGGAATTGACTTACCTCTACGGGGCGATCGTTTTGTAAAATCGAGCCTGACTCTAGGTAGCCCACCCCACTAACAGTGTAGGAACTCCCCCCGGCATAGATAGCTTGGACGGTCATCTGATTTTCGGTGAGAGTGCCTGTTTTATCCGAACAGATTACCGTCGTACTACCGAGAGTTTCGACGGCGGGCAGTTTGCGGATAATTGCGTGTTGCTTGGCCATCCGCTCCACCCCCAGTGCTAGCGTCACTGTCACCACGGCTGGGAGTCCTTCGGGAATGGCACTCACGGCTAGGGCCACTGCCGCCTTAAACCCGTCTGTCCAGGTTCCTCCTTTGCCCATCACCACAGCAAACATGAATGCTGACAACCCTAGAATGACGTACAGCAGACTCTTACTAAATTGCTCAATCTTGCGAGTAAGTGGTGTTTCCAGCCCAGTGCTTTGATCCATCAGTTGCGAAATTCGCCCAGTTTCGGTCTGGTTGGCGATCGCTACCACAATTCCTTTTGCTTGCCCAAATGTCACCAAGCTTCCGGCATAGGCCATGTTGCTGCGATCGGCTAAAACCGTTTCCGTGGCTAGGGGTTCGGTTGCTTTTTGGACGGGAACGGATTCCCCTGTCAATGCAGATTCACTCACCTGCAAGTCGCGCACATTAACTAACCGCACGTCAGCAGGCACCTTGTCACCGGATGCCAGTAACACCAAATCGCCAGGAACCAGTTCGCGGGAGTTGAGCCGAACCTTTTGCCCATCTCGAATCATGGTGGCTTCAGTGGTGACAGATTTGGCTAGGGCGGCGATCGCATTTTCGGCTTTCGATTCTTGGATAAAGCCAATCACGGCGTTAATCAACATCACGCCCAGAATCACCCCCGCATCCACCCAGTCCTTTAGCAGCAGGGTGACGATGCCAGCAACTAACAAAATATAAATCAAGGGTTGGTTGAATTCCATCAGGAAACGGATGATGGGGCTTTTCCCTGCTTTCCCTTTGATTTCATTGAAACCATAAAGTTTCTGACGTTCAGACACCTCTGCTTCTGACAATCCCGCTTCTAAATCTGTCCTCAGATATTTCGCAGCATCGGCAGCAGATTGCTGATGCCATTGCTGTTCAGTTAGATTGTCAATAGTAGAAGATGTCATGCTTAGATGCTTGAATGAATTTAGCAGCCTTATTTTAACCTCTGTTTGGGATAAATTAAAACTGTCTTTGGGAGGGTTTTTCAGGCGAAACCTCTCTCAGATTTAGAGTATGGCTGCGGTCGCACTCGATCGCTCGGTAAACTCCCAAAAGTCGAGACGATCGCACTACCATCGAGATGAATACGCTTAAAGGCGATCGCCTTTAATCGTATTCCGTTGTGATCTCGCAGGTTTTGCCGGGATGGGTAGAGGATTTGCGCTGGATACTCTTCGATTTACGTCCCAGTAACAATCACAGGTAAGGGGCTCCAGATAACCAGTCAAACGCCGATCAAAATATAGCAATCCTAAATCATTATCAAGACTATGATACAATTATATGCAATACTTGATTGTGACAATAAAAAGATGAATAACTTACAACTGCCGCTAAAAGATATGGAAAAGGAAATATCAAGCATGAATCTTTCATTAAAAGTGATATCGATGCAAGAGACTCTCTCCGAGCAATAGCTGTAAGGATGGCTATCTCAGGTAAGCTCTACCATGAAATTAGCAAAATCCTAGGTGTAAGTGAATTTTTTGTTGGTTATTGGAAAAAACAATTTAAAACCCAAGGCATCGCAGGAATCAAACTATGACATAAAGGGTCGCCCGGGTATTTAACAGCTCTACAAAATACTGAATTAATCGAGTGGCTAAAGAATAAATAATATGGGAATTTAGATGAGCTGGTTACTTATTTAGAGCGAGAGTTTGGTGTGATATATAAATCAAAACAGAGTTACTATGAACTTTTATACCGGGCGAAAATTAGTTGGAAAAAAACTCAAAAAACCAATCCTAAATCTGAGGTCGAACTGGTAAAAAAAAAGAGGGAAGAAATTAACGATATTTTATTCAAAAACAAGGCGGGCATAGAATCTGGGGAAATAATAGTATTCTTTTTAGATGAATGTCATCTACTTCATGGTGATCTGACTGGTTATGTTTGGGGTCAATCCAAAATCAGAATTGAAGTCCCAATTACCAATGAAAAAGATAGACAAACTTATTTTGGCGCACTCAATTATCAAAGCAAAGAATTCCATGCTCAGAGCCATCCATCTGGTGATGGAAAATCAACAGTTAAATTCATAAAATACTTACAAAATAAATATAAAAATCGAAAGATTATCTTGATTTGGGATGGAGCTAGTTATCATAAATATGGAGAATTTAGAGACTTTTTATTAGAAGTAAATGGTGACAAAGAACCTGATGATTGGTCAATTACTTGTATTTTATTTGTTCAAATATGCTCCCCAACAGAATCCCGTTGAAGATATTTGGTTACAAGCTAAAAACTTTTTAAGAAAGTATTGGTATTTGTGTAGGTCTTTTAAAATTGTCAAATTTTTGTTTGAGTTTTTTACTAACGAACATAAATTTGATTTCCCCAAAATACGTCAATATACTTGCACGCAGAAAATCATTTAGGATTGCTATACCTTGGCAATCTGTTACTATCAATTTAACTCCTGGACGTGTTGCTCAATCAATGTGGTCGGTTTTAGTTGACATTGGTACTCCGGCTCAATTGCCTAAACAGAGGGGAAAATCCCCTGGTTGGGAAAAAGGAAAGGTACGGACGGTAGCACCGCGATATCCCACTGTTAAAAAACGGGTTTCTCGACGCAAAAAGTCTTCAAGATTAGTTGTTTAATCTCTTCCTTCTTGAGTTTTTGAGCAACAGCTTGCCTGCTCTTAAAAGGCAGCTACTTTTAGCTACGCTCATTTTTTAGTCTAAACTCCAGTGTTTATGGAAAAGGAGAGACTTTTTGGCAGTCGGAAAACATTTTTACCATCTACAGAGAAGAAAGAACGCTGGTTTTTACTCAGAATCCTGTCAATTAATGCAGGGAAAAAATCGGCGCACTATCAAAGTAGGAACGCGGCGCGGCTTGTTTGCTAAAGACACCGATATGGTGTGTAAATATTTGTCAGAATGTACGCTTTTTTAAGTAAATAGTGCCTATAATTTGTAATTTTTGAAAGTTGCAGATAGTGCGATCGAGTGAAAATGGGCAAAATGTAGCGATAACGAGTAAGCCATGAAATTAACAGCTTAGTCTAGAATTTATTTTTGAGGTAGCTTGATTTTGTTTTTTAGTTTATTCTGGGTTTAGTGATTATATATTTTTAAGCCTGGTTGAGAGATTTCTGTTTTTTGCTGGAGTTTTTTGAGATGTCCGATCTATTCACCCACGGTTACGCGCTGTTGATTGGTGTTGGTAATACCGCAGCCTCTGGCTACTCGCTTCCAGTAACAGTTAAGGATGCTCAAGCGCTCAAAGCTGTGCTGACTGACGCAAATTTTTGTGCATATCCCAATAGTCCCGATCACATCCGGTTGTTAGAGAACCAGGGTGCGACTCGCAATGCCATTTTGGATGGTCTGGACTGGTTAAAAGAATGTGCAGAAATAGACTCAGATGCCACGATCGTCATTTACTACTCTGGGCATGGCATGGTTGAACTTGATAGCAGTGCTTACTACTTGTTCCAACATGATTTTGATCCGCAAGCCATTCCAGAGACGGCTCTTTCAGCCCAAACATTGAGTGAGAAATTAGGCAATATCAACGCTAAACGTCTCTGGGTGATCATTGATAGTTGTCATGCGGAGGGGATGGCTAGTGCTAAGGATCTGCCTACAGACTTTGTGCCTACAGCGTTACCGAAAGGTGTGGTTAATGCGCTGAAGCGGGGGGAAGGTCGGGCAGTGTTCACCTCATCACGAGGAAATCAAAGTTCCTACGTGCGTCCAGATCGCATCCTCAGTCTCTATACCTATCATCTGATTGAGGCATTGAAGGGAGCGGCAAATCAACCGGGCGATCGCCTTGTCACCCTCTCCAATATCATGACTCATTTAGGCAAAACGGTGGAGGAGAGTGCCCGTAACTTCTTTGGGAAGCAGCAAACTCCTTTTTTCGATACAGCAACGGAGGACTTCCCAGTCGCAATGTTGTGTGGTGGTAAGGGACTACCCAGTCAAACCCAGAGTCCAGAATTGCCTAGGGTGATGACAAATCAGGAAGTGATGACCCCAGCCTTGGCGATGGCGAGGCGATCGCTCGCTATTCTAGAAGAACAGGCTGCTGGCTTTGGCAGGCTGGAAATACCCGGTCATCTGCGAATTCAACTAGAGGAAAAACAGCGAGAGGTGGCAAAATTGGAAGCAAGCTTGAGGGATGGGAAATCGAATGGATGATTGCGCCGATCAGGAAGAAATACTAATTGCTCATCAAAAAGCGCTTCTCTTAATAGAAAAGCAAGCGGCAGGCTACAGCAATTTGACGATTCCAGTACACCTGAAGATGGAACTGGATGACAAACGAGAAGAAGTTGCTCGAAGAGAGGCGAAATTAAAAGAGGCACAATTAGCAAATAAAGAGACTCAGCAGTCGGCTCAGTCCGAGATGAGTCGTCAATCTCCGATGCGATCGCGAGTGCCAGATAGCCATTACATTGAACGAGATGAGGCGAAAAGGCTGTTAGAACGCTTTGCCTTAGCACTCAACGAATCTCAGGGACAACCCTTGCTATTCAATATTTGCGGAACTGGCGGAGTTGGTAAAACCACGTTACTGGGGCGGTTAAAGGAAGCTCATACAGGCAAAGTTGATTTTCTGGAAATTTGTTTTGCGAAAACCGCTGGTATCGAAACTCCCCTCAAACTGATGCGAAAAGTACATCAGCAGGCTGTTGAGCGTTTTGGAGGTGAAACGATCGCTGATTCATTCAAACAAAAGGAGCAGCAGTTTGAGTCAACTCTATACAAGTTGAGTGATCACTCAATTGATGGTGAAACAACTAGCAGCGAAGAAGCAAAGAAGATTAGAAGCTGGTTTCAACGCTTCATATGGCTAGGCCCAATAGGTTTGACATCCACCTCAAGTAAGCCGACATCTTTTAATGTTTCAGGGGTAGGTTTTTCTGCATTAGCAGGGATCGGAGAGGATGCAGACAGCTTGCAAGAATCGATCGAGCAGCGAGTGCGGAATCACCCTGCGACCAAAGACCAGCCTGAGCTACAGGCTCTTATGTTAGAGCCAGTTTCCAAACTGACGCAGGCATTTGCTGATAGTCTGATGCAAATTGCCCAAAGCAGAGGACGATCGCTCGTGCTGATTTTGGATACCTATGAAAAAGCACAGTCTTACCTTAATCAATGGCTATGGCAGTATTTGGTCGAAGATACTGCGTTGTCTTCTGCACCAGTAAGGCTCGTGGTTGTAGGGCGGCGATCGCTGCAAGCAGATGAGAGTTGGCGCAAGCTCAACCAGGATCGGAAGTTGCTCCTTGAGGTGGCACTTAAGAAGTTTAGCAGGAAGGATACAGAGGAATATCTCAAGCAAATTGGCATTGAGAATGGCGGTATACGCGCCAGAATCTACAACGCAACACAGGGATTACCCTATTATCTAGATTGGGTACGGAAGCAACGAGAGCAAGGTGAAGAACCTGATTTTTCCCAAGGAAACCAAGCGATCGCTGAATTACTTTTGCAGGGGATAGATTCCCGGCATCGGAAAGTTTTGTATGTGGTAGCTTGTTGTCGATGGTTCGATCGGGCGATGATTCAATATTTGCTTGGAAGCGTTGACTTAGGCTTACAACAAGATGCCGATAATGCAGAGGGTTACTTTGAATGG
>Ga0335394_10002144_pt1 | contig 22112 bp, 18 predicted proteins | sample MAT03_FD_205741 | JGI IMG/M metagenome (GOLD analysis project Ga0335394, IMG submission 205741) | Freshwater microbial communities from Lake Fryxell liftoff mats and glacier meltwater in Antarctica - MAT-03 (spades assembly) (version 2) ...
CGCAGCGATGTACGCCACCGACGACCGCTATACCGACGACGTGCACTACATGGGTGGCGTGCTGCGCGCGCTCGATCTCATCGACTACCCGCTGTACATGATCGCGATGAACGCGTTGCCGCCCACCCCGGCGGTCTGGGCAGAGATGAGCGCTGGCGATTGGGAGGCGGAGTGGCAGTGGCGCCTGAAGCAGCACGAACCGTGGCTGCTGGAGTGGCTGCGCCACCCGACGCCGGACGAGACGTGGCGGCGCGGTTCGGTGCGCCTCGGTCCGAGCGGTGACGGCTACGGACGGATGAGCTGCCCGGTGCTGTTGATCAGCGGCTGGGCCGACGGCTACCGCAACAACACATTCCGCGCCATCGAACACATGCCCGACTGGCGCCTGATCGCCGGGCCGTGGGTGCACAAGGATCCATCTGTCGCGCGACCGGGGCCGAATATCGATTGTGACCTCGAACTGATGCGCTTCTTCGATCAGCACCTGCGCGGCGGGCCACGAGCGGTGGCGGCTCGTGGCCAGATCTTCGTGCGTCGACCCACGCCGCCCGAGCCCGACCTCAAGATGCACAACGGCCAGTGGGTGGAGGCCGACGAGTGGCCTCCCGCCGAACTGCGCTCCACGACGTTACGAATCGCAGATGCCGCCGACGAGGTCGACGTGCTCCGCGCGCAGGGCGACGTGGGCGTGACGGCGTGGAATTCATGCGCCGGTGGCTTGCCGTGGGGGCAGCCGCAAGACCAGCGCCCAGACAACGCTCGCAGCATCACCTACGACTGGATGCACACCGAAGAGTTCATGATGCTTGGCAACAGCGAGGTTGCGCTGATGGTGCGCTCGTCGGCATCCATGGGTCACCTGTCCGTGAAGCTGTGCGATGTCGCACTCGACGGCACCAGCACGCTGATCACTCGCGGCATGCTCGACCTGGCGCAGCGCGGCGTATGGCCCGTCGATGCCTTTGGCGAGCTGGGCGCTTCGCCGCAGCCGATCGTGCCCGACGAGTGGATGGAGGTGAAGGTCCAGTTCGAGGCGACCACGTGGACGATGATCCCCGGTCATCGCCTTCGTCTCGCCATCTCGGGCACCGACTGGCCGAACTGTTGGCCGCCGCCGCAGCCATTCACACTGAGCGTGCAGCGCGAGTCGGTGCGCATCGTGCTGTGGACCGCGAAGTCGCTGCCTGCCGCCCGCAATGGGTTCGACGCCGGCGTCGGCCCTTCCGACAGCGAGGGCGACGGCGTGGAGTGGCGTTACGAAACCGACGTATTGGCGCGCGAGACCCGAGTGCACACCGGCTATGGCGGCACGTACAGCGGCACTCACGGCACCGTGATCACGGATGCGTACGAGGGCTCGCTGGGCATCAGCACGGTTGATCTGTCTGAGGGTTGGGCGAGGGGGCGCAGTCGCTACGACATGACGTTCGTGCTGCCCAATGGGTCCACCACTGAATGCTCGACGGAAGCGACGCTGAATGTCCGCAGCGACCGCGAGTGGTTCCACGTCGAGATTGCACTGCGCGCCGAACGCGACGGCGCCCTGGTCGGCAAACGAGTGTGGACTGAGCAGTTCCCCCGCTCCTAGCCACTCAGAACGCAAGGTGGCTCCCAACGCCGGCGCTCGTGGCCACCGAAGATCTTTGCTCTGGAAGTGGGTCGCTGATCTGATCGCCGGCCAGGCCAGGCTTTGGCACGTTCTGCCGCCCATGAGCGGGTAAAAGATGCCGCTCTTGTCTGTTTTCGCGCCCATGGGCGGCGAGAGGTGCCAAATGTCGGCGGAGCGGGGGCAAGTTTTCCGCAGCTCGACAACTGTGGTTACTGCAGCGGTAACTGGAAGTGCCGAGTCGGTACAACGAGTACCTCGGGTCGCGGAGGTGCGACGGCCACAACCGAGCCGCCGGCCACTTCAAGGGCATGGGTTCGGGACTTGACGGCAGCAGCCGTTCAGTCGTCGCTGAGCGAGAGGGCGACGGCGTGGCAGGCGACTTGGTGCGAGCCGCCCTCGGGTTCGAGTTCCAGATCCACGCCTCGACACCTGTCTCCGAAACCGCGACGGTCGGCTTCGCCGCTGGCAACCAGCGGGCAGCGCGGATGGAAGCGGCAGCCGGCGGGCACTCGTGATGGGTCTGGGGTTTCGCCGACGAGAATCTGCTGCTCCATGCTCTCCATTTCGGGGACGACGCTGAGCAGCGCTTGGGTATAGGGGTGTTTCGGCGCTCGCAGTACCTCCTCCGTCGGGCCCACCTCCACGATGCGGCCGAGATACATCACGGCCACCCGGTCGGCGATGTTCCAAGCCAGCCCGAGATCGTGCGTCACTGCGATGATCGACACACCGTGCGTGTCGACGAACGACCGCATCAACGCCAGAATCTCCCCGCGAATCGAAGCATCGAGACTGGCAACCGGCTCGTCGGCCAACAGCAACGCGGGCTGCAGCGCCATCGCCGCGGCGATCAGAACCCGCTGGCGTTGACCGCCGGAGAGCTCGTGCGGGAACCGACGCAAGTACCGCTCGGCAGGGCGCAGGCCGGCAGCGGCGAGAGCCTCGGCGACCAACGTTGGCTCGTGACCCTTCACCTTGTGGATGCGCAAGCCTTCGGCAACCGCCTCGTAAATCGAGTGTCGCGGATTCAACGCACCGGACGGATCCTGAAAGATCATCTGCACTCGCTGCCGCAGCGCCCGCAGACCGCGACCCCTCCCGACCGGCTTGCCCTCAACAGTGATCGACCCGTGAGCCAATGGCTCGAGACCGATGATGGAGCGGATCAACGTCGTCTTGCCGCAGCCGGATTCGCCGACGAGCGCGACGACTTCACCCCGCCCGACCTTCAGTGACACCGTGTCGACGGCGCGCACACGCCCTCCACCGAACTGCACCTGCACATTCGTGAGCGACACGACCGACTCCGACACGACCGACTCAGACATCAGGACCATCCACATGCACGCACGCTGCGCTGCGCCCAGGCCCGGCATGTCGCAGCGTCACGTCGAGAGTGGAGCACTCCGCAACGGCGACTGCGCAGCGCGGGGCAAACGGGCACCCCGATGGCAGCGCCGACGGGTCAGGCGGGTCGCCGGCCAAGCCCTGCGGATTCATCCGCGACAGCGGGTCGCCAATCGTCGGGAACGCCGCCGCCAACGCTCGCGAATACGGGTGCTGCGGGTCGGCGAAGACTTCTTTGCTGCCGCCTTCCTCCACAATTCGCCCGGCGTACATCACGGCCAGTCGCTGGCATGTGTGGGTGAGCACCGACAAGTCGTGGGTGATGAACAGCAACGACAACCCGTGCTCGCGCTGCAACTCCTCCAAAAGCGCCAACACCTGCGCCTGCACCATCACGTCGAGCGCCGTCGTCGGCTCGTCGGCAATCAACAGCTTCGGCTCGCACGACAGCGCCAGCGCGATCAACACCCGTTGGCGTTGCCCACCAGACAGTTCGTGCGGGTACCTTTCCGCCCTCGCTGCGGGAAGCCCGACACGTTCGAGCAGCTCGCCGACACGCACCCGAGCGGTTGCCGGCGTCTGCGTTGAATGCAGCAGGATCGCTTCCTCGATCTGTTGCCCGACGCGACGCACCGGGTTCAAGGACTGCAACGCTCCCTGAAACACGATGGCGGCGCTGGTCCACCGCACCGCACGCAGACGGCCCGGGTTCATCGCATAGACGTCTTCGCCATCGAGGAGCACCTTGCCGCTGACCTTGGTGCTCTTGGGTAGCAACCGAAGCACCGCGCTTGCGATCGTGCTCTTGCCGCACCCGCTCTCTCCAGCGAGGCCCACCGTCTCGCCTGCGTTCATCGTCAAGTTCACCCCACGCACGGCCGGCACGGGCCCGCCGTCAGTGCGATACGTGACGCACAGGTCTTGCAGCTCGAGCACGCTCATCGCTCACGCAGACGAGGGTCGAGAATCTCTTCCAATGCACGGCCGAACAACGTGACTGCGAGCACGACGAACACGATGCCAAGACCTGGCGGCATGTACGCCCACCAACGGCCACCACTGATCGCGCTGTTGTCCTTTGCCGCGTTCAGCATGCCGCCCCACGAGGTGGCAGTCGGGTCGCCGAGACCCAGGAACGACAGCGTCGTCTCGGTGAGAATCGAGATCGGCACTGCCAACGTGGTGCTGGCCAGGATCAGCGGCGTCACATTGGGCAGGACGTGTCGCCGCATGACGTGTATCCGTCCCGCACCCAGCGAGCGCGCGCGATCGACGTACAGACGCTGGCGCACGGTCAGCACCTGTGCCCGCAGAAGTCGGGCAGTCGACGGCCAAGATGTGACACCGATGACGAGGATGATCGTCCACAGCCCACGCTGCAAGACGGCGGCGAGCACGATGGCCAGCGGCAGGAACGGAATGACCAGGAACCAGTCGGTGATGCGCATCAGGACAGCATCGACCCAGCCACCGAAGAACCCGGCGGTGAGGCCGACCAACGACCCGATGCCGACCTGCAGCAGCGTCGCCATCAGCCCGACGAACAAGCTGATCCGGCTGCCCCACAGGAACTGGGCTGCGACACTGTGCCCCAGGTGATCGGTGCCGAACAGGAACTCCCAGCTGGGCGGCGACCACACCGGGTTGTCGCCGGTGTTGGCGGCGCTGAGCGACGATTTGTCGCTGAGCAGCGGCGCGGCGAAGGCCATCAACGTGAACAGCAGCAGCACGATGAAGCCGAGCAGTGCCAGGCGGTCGTTACCCAAGCCCCGCCACGCGCCTGCCAGCGAGGCACGACGTCGATCCCAGGCAACAGCTCGGCCGGACCGGGGTACCTGCAGGTCGGTCATCGCCCGTTCACCCGCGGGTCGATGCGACCGTAGAGCAGGTCGGCCACCAAATTGGCGAAGATCAGCGATGCACTGAACAGCAGGAACAGTCCCTGCAGCACTGGAAAGTCAGGACCGGTCGCTGCGTTGCGCGTCAGCTGACCCAACCCCGGCCAGGAGAAGATGGTTTCAACCACGATCGCGCCACTGAGCACGAAACCGAAGTTGAGCGCAGAGAGGCTGACCACTGGCAGCCGTGCGTTGGGTTGCGCATGCTTGCGACGCACATTGGAGTCGGTCAACCCCTTCGCTCGCGCCAGCTGTAAGTAGTCCTCGCGCAGCGTGTCGATCATCGCCGACCGGGCGACAATGGTGTACTCGCCGATGTACGCGATTGCGAGCACCATCGCCGGCAAAGACATGTGGTGCGCCTGGTCCAGAAATTGCGACAACCCCGTGAGGTTGCTGCCCGAGTCCTCCAGCCCGCCAGTTGGGAACAGGCCCAGGCCAGAGGCGAACAGACCAAGGAACACCATGCTCAGCCATGCGTCGGGCATCGAGTAGGTGAACATCGAGAAGGTGGTGACGCCGACGTCGTAGCGGCTGCGCCGGCGCCAGCCAGCGCGGAAACCCAGAAAAATGCCGGTCATCGCCAGCAGCGTGGAGGTGCCGACCAGAAGGATCGTCGGCCACAGCGCTTCGCCAACGACAGTGGCCACTGGACGGAAGTCCTTCATCGACACACCCAGGTTGCCGTGCAGCAGTTGGCCGACGTAGGCGGTGAACTGCTCCCACTTGCTGCCGTCCAGGTTGAACTGACGCTCCAGCCGCGCGATCTGACTGGCGCTGAGGTTGCGCCCTCGGAACATGGATTCAACGGTGTTCTCGTTGACAATACGGAAGAGGAAGAAGTTGAAGACCACCACGAACGCGAGCGTGCTGAGCGCACCCGCGACTTTCATGATGACGAAGCGCAGGCGCACGGCTGAGGGCTACTCGCGTTCGTCAGCGGTCGAGCGTGAACGAGCGATGAATACGCCACCAATCACCAGCAGGACGAGGACGCCGCCAATGATGCCGATGAGCAGGCCGGTGCTGGAGCTGTCACCGCTGCTGGCACCCTCGATCGGCTTCAGGTTGAAATAGCTCGGCGAGGTATTGGAGAACACGACCGGCCCGGTGCCCTTGGGCTGCTGCGTCCAGCCGGTGAAGCGGTCGGTGCGGTAGGCCTGGGTGTCAGAGTCGTGGTACAGCACGACGTACGTCGACTCGGTGTAGAAGAGCGTGATCATCTTCTTCACGATTTCCACTCGCTTGGCCCGGTCCAGCTCCTGGTTCTGCTGCGTGTACATCGCGTCGTACTCGGGGCTGCACCAGTTCGCATCGTTATATCCCGGCGAGGCGGCGTCGGTGGTGAGCTGCGCGCAGGTGAAGTAGCTCAACATCGGGTCCGGGTCGACGAACGGGGTCCAGCCCCACACGAACAAGTCGTAGGTGCCGTCGTAGAGTTGCTGGCCGAGCTGCGTGTCGTCGAACACGGAGACGTCCAACGCAATCCCGATCTCCGACAGCCAGCCTTCGATGAGCTCGCGAAGGGCTGCGCCGTTGACGCTGTCGCTGCGTTCCGCGTAGCGGAACTTCAGCTCGTCGCCGCCGCCAGGCATCTCTCGAATTCCATTGCCATCGACGTCGAGGTAGCCGGCCGCGTCGAGCGCCGCGTTGGCGGCAGCCGGGTCGTAGCCCAGCTTCTGGTCGGCGAGCAGCGTCGGCGTCCACACCGAATCCGGTGAGACACCAAGCGTGTCGATCAGCTCGCCCTGCCGCTTCACCACCCGATCGAAGAGCGCTTCACGGTCGATCGCCCGTGCGATTGCGTGGCGCACATTGATGTCCTGCAGGGCCGGGTGCCCGTCGCCCAGTCCGCCCGCCATGCCGTTCATCGCCAGTTCCGTGAAACCGCCCTGCGCACCCGCGACGGTGACGATGTCGGCCTCGCTCTTCAGGTCGTCGAATGCCTGCGACGGCACCAGGTGGGCGACGTCGATCTCACCGCTGCGCAACGCGGTGACCATCGCATCGCCGTCGCTGAACACACGGAAGACAACCTGGCTGATCGCAGGGGTACCCTTCCAGTAGTTGGGGTTGGCAACCATCGTCCACTCTTGGTTGGCCTTGCGCTCCGTCAGGGTGAAAGGGCCGGAGCCAACACCATCGAGAGCGTCGTACGCGGCCAGGTCGTCGACGGTGCCTGCGTGGCTCTCCCAAATGTGCTTGGGCACGATGTACACATCCATCGTCGGCAGCTTCGGGTCCGGCACCGCCGTCGCGATGGTGAGCGTGCGGTCGTCGACGACAGTGGCCGTCAAGTTGGCGGTGGTCGCGAAGTGGTTCGTCCACTCCTGCTCGCGCGATGTGTTGATGGTCCACACGACGTCGTCCGCCGTCAGCGGCTCGCCGTCGCTCCACTTCAATCCGTCGCGCAGGTGGTACGTGTAGGCGAGGCCGTCGGCGCTGGCCTCCCACGATTCGGCCAGACCGGGAATGATGGAGAAGTCGTCAGCTGCCTTGTCGGTGAGTGTTGCGTACTGCAGGTTCCACAGCTCGTAGGCCGCGACGGTGTAGCCGACGGTGACGTTGGGTGAGTCGACGTCTTGCAGCAACCCGACCGTCAGCGTGACGTCGTCGGCGGCAGACGTCTGGGCACCTGACACCACGACCGACCCCACGACAGTGCTACCCAGCGCAGCCGTCGCTGCAGCGACCCCTAGTAGGACCCGTCGCCTGAGCGATGTTGACATCACGGCATGTGCTCCCAACGAGAAGGGCGCAAACCTGCGCCGTCGTTCAGGCAATGTTGGCACACCCGACGCCTGCGGTTCGTCGCGCAGCACTTACCGACACACTCAGGGCATCAGATACCAGTCGAGGAAGCGTTCTAGGCGCCGGTGAAAGTGCAGGAAGGGCTCAGTTCGCAGCAGACCGTGGCCCTCGGTTGGATATGTGACGTATTCGAATTGTTTGCCCTCACGGCGTAGCGCTTCCACCAGTTCCTGCGATTGCTTCGGGCTCACTCGATCATCGAGCTCGCCATGCGCAATCAGGATCGGAACCTGGAGGTGTTCGATACGGTGGATGGGAGAACCGGCCGTGTACTCCGCGCGCGCCGCTCGCGGATGGCCCATCATCCGCTCGAGGTCCAGGCGGCCGACCAGGTCGCCCTGCGCCCACGACGTGAGGATGTCGCAGTCGCCGTACTTGGCCACTGCACAGGCGAAGCGATTGTCGGGGTCGTCGACCACGGAATGCAACGCCATGTAGCTGCCGTAGCTGGCACCGAAGATGGCAACCCGTGTCGCGTCAATCCAGTCGAGGGTCGCCAGGTGGTCGTAAGCGGCCAGACAGTCGTGCGTATCCGCAACGCCCCACATGCCATGATTGGCGCGTTCGAACTCGCGACCGTACGTCGTGCTGCCTCGGAAGTTGATGGCAAACCAGGCGTAGCCCTTGTCGAGGAAGTATTGAGCGACACCGTCCCACTCGTCACCCGTGACTGAGGTGGGGCCGCCGTGCGGCTGTACGACGGCCGGACACGACCTTGCCGCGGTTGCGCTCGCCGGCCGGTAGAGCCAGCCGTGTACTTCCATCCCGTCCAGCGACAGGTAGCTGACATGCTGCGGCACGACGTGGGGCGCAGCGCGAACGGGCGCTGAGGCTGGGTTGAACAGATCACGCTGCGTACCGTCGGCGGCGATGGCACACACTCGTGCGGGTATCACGAACGACTCGTACACCGCTGCCACCGAACCATCGGGTAACAGTTGTGGTGAGGACCAGGTGCCACCCTTGGCGAGCGCCGTCACTTCGCCATCGGCGGCGTCGATGACCACGAGGTCGGCCACGCCATGTCTCGTGCGAATGCCGACGAGCAACGACCCGTCAGCGGTGAACAACAGCTCACCGAAGTCGGCTTCGGCGGCGGTGATCTGGCGGGCGGCGGTGCCGTCCGACGCGTGCACCACGAACACTTCGTACCAGCCGGGCCAGTCGCTGGCGAATGCGAGATGCGTCCCATCGGGCGACCACGCCGGGCTGCGCAGCTGAAAGCCGGGCTGGTGCACGACCACGCGCGACACGGCGGAGGCGATATCGACCACGTGCAAGCTGATGCAGTTCAAATCGTCATGATGGAAGACCGTGTACGCAACCTGCGTGCGGTCGGGCGAGACCACAGCGGTCACGTAGTCGGCACCCACTTGCGCCAGCGGCTGCGGCCAGGCATTCGTAGTCGTGACCACCGCGAGCACCGTGCGATCGTCGCGGCTCACGCCAACGATCAGCCGTTCGTCGTCCAGCCACACAGGCCCGGTGGCTTCACACACGTCGACGGGCACGCCGCCGTCTACGGCGACCACCATCACCCGCCCGCCCTGGGTGTACGCCAGTCGGGTGCCGTCCGGCGACCAGACCGCGTTGCCATCCTCCCAGAATGCTGCGAGCGGGCGACCGGTGGTCACCCGCAGCGGTTGGGCGCCAGGCACCAGTGTCCACACATCCGAAGTGTCACGATCCACCATCAGCGCCAACGTCGAGCCGTCACTGGAAACCTGCAGTCCTCGGGGCCGCTCTGCCGCCGCGACCGCTTCCAATCGCCAGTGACACGGCGGCTTGACCTCGGGTCGACCAGGATTGGGGATGCCGCCTGACTCGTCGGTTCCCACCCACCACTTCGGCTGCTCAGCCATGACCCTCCTCGTAACCCGTCAACACTTCAAGCACCAGTGAACCCAAGCGCGCTCCGACCCCTCGTCACCAGCAAGGCGCACCCCCAGCCAGTATCCCCCGTCCGGCGCGTGCCCGCGATGACAGTCGGTCCAGACGGCTGGCACACGAAGCACAGTCACGCGCCCGACTGTAGATGCTTGGGTGGCGTAGCCGCCGCTCCACCATGTCTCGTTCAGTTCACCTCTTTCAGATTCGAGGCATGTGGAGAGCCATCTCGACTTGAAATCCGTTGGCGATCCCTGGGGAACGATACGTAAATCTGAAAGTGGTGCACTGAAGCAGAGTTGGGTGCCCGGGTTTGTCGTGCTCCTCAGCCGGCCACGGTCGTGGAGAATTAGATTGGGTTCCATGACGTCGCTTCCACCACGCCCGCGTCCACGTGCTCGCGAGTTCGGGCTCACGTTCGGTTCCTACGCGACGGGCCCGCACAACGCGATCACCGATGTTCCCGGCGTCCGCGTCGGTCACGTCACGCTGTGGCACGGCGAGGGTGACGAGCCCATCGCCCGCACGGGCGTGACCGCGATCGTGCCCGACGATCCGGCCGCCCTTTTCGCGGCACCCATGCCCGCCGCGCCCGCCGTACTGAACGGCGCCGGCGAACTCACCGGCACCATCGAGATGACCGAGTGGGGTGTGCTCGAAACCCCTATCCTGCTCACCGGCACGTCGTCGGTGGGCCGAGTATCGGACGGCGTGGTCGACGAGCTTTTCGCCACCGGCGTCGACGAGGTGGTGATCCCGGTCGTCGGCGAATGCGACGACTCGTGGCTTGACGACATGCGGCGCCGATGGGTCACAGCAGCCCACGCTCGCGAGGCGCTTGCTGCAGCCGACGATGGCCCGGTTGTCGAGGGCGTTGTCGGTGCCGGCTGCGGCATGGTCACCATGGGGCACAAGGCCGGCATCGGCACCTCGTCGCGGCACCTGCCCGGGCTTGGGACGGTGGGCGTGCTGTTGCTGTGCAACTTTGGAGCATTGCGCGATCTTCGGATCAGTGGGGTGATGATCGGTGAAGCGTTGGCCACCGACCGGGCTGCGGTTCCGCCAGCCCCCACGCTCGACGAGGGCGGCAGCTGCATCGGTGTCGTGCTCACCGACATTCCGCTCGACGCTCGTCAGTTGGCGCGGGTCGCGCGGCGCGTCGGTCTGGGGTTGGCGCGCACCGGGTCGGTGGCCCACAACGGCAGCGGCGACATCTTCTGCGCAGTCAGCACCGCCAATCGCCTGCCGCGCAACGCCACCGGCCTGGCAACTATCGAACTACTCACCGACGGTTCCATCAACGACGTCTTCTCCGCCGTCGTCGACGCCACCGAAGAGGCCATCTGCAACGCACTCTTCGTCGCCGATACCGTCGCCGGCCTCGGCGGCAACGTCGTACCCGGTCTCCCCGTCGACCGCGTCCTCGAGCTCATCACCCGCCGCTAGCGCGTTACTTGCGCCGCGTTTTCGGGCGGGAGTTACCGTTTGGCGGGGTGTTGCCGCGCCGCTTCGCCACGGTGGTCTCGAGCCCCTTCCGGGCGCGCTGGGTCAGCGACATCGGCAGGGGCTTGCCGGACTGCACGGCCCGCGACCCGATCAAATAGCTGGCGGCAGCGAACGTTCCCACTAGGCCAACGACCAGGAAACCCACCTGGCCTGGAAGCGTGAAGAACACCGGCGGCAGAGCGGCCAGCACCCACGCCAACTGGAACCGAGTCTCGTAGCGAGCGAAGGCGCGACCCTGATTGGCGTCGGGTGCGTCGCGCTGCACGATCGAGTCGAACGCCAGCCGGCTGATCGCTGCCGAGAAGTTCGCAACGAACGCGACCGCAATCGCAGTACCCAGTCCTCCCGTCGATGCGGCGAAGATTCCGGCGCCGGCGATGACTGTCAACGCGATCGTCAGCATCACTTCCTCACGAAGCGCACGGCGCAGGCGCGGCGCGACGATGTTGCCGCCCATCGAGCCGAGCGTGCTGGCACCCGCCGCAATACCGAATTGGGCAAGCCCATAGTCCTCTCGCAGCCAGAACAGTAGATGGAACGTCAGGAACCCGATCACCCCGCGAATCGACATCATCGCGGCCGAGGCCAACACGATGCCCGACGAGCGCAGCTCCTCGCGCTCGGCCCGTTCGGGCGGCTTGGGGGCGATCGCCTCGCCTGGCAGCTGACGAGCCGACGCAGTGGCAACGATGAAAGCGGCGACGCCAACCATCAGCGCGGCCGTCGCGCTGAAGTGTCCGAGACCCAGCAGCGGACCAATGGCCAACGCGCCAACCAAGCCCGAGATCAGGCCAAGCTTCGAATTGGCTTCCACCAGCTCGTCGTCGTTGCGCACCACGCTGGGCACGATCGCCGACTTCGATACTGCGTACGTTTTCTGCATCACCAGTGCCACGAACACCAGCGGGTACAACAGGATGTCGTCTGTGTGGAATGCCATCAGCACATAGAGGCAGGCGCGCACGACGGCGGTGATCTGCATCACCATCTTGCGGCCGCCTGGAATCCTGTCGATGGTCGGCCCAATCAGCGGCGCGACGACAACGAACGGGGCAAAGCTGACGATCAGATACCTCAGCACCGCCGAGCGCTGTGCGTCGGGGCCGAGGCTGAGCACCTCCCCCGCGACAGCGCCGTACATCGCGACGTCGCCGATGGCGATGAGGGCATGCGTGCGAGCCAGCCGGCGAAATGGCGACTGTGTTTGCACCGGACGTCGACCATTGCGGTACACCGCATCGGCACGCACTCGCTCGCTACTCACTCCCGCATCGTAGATGGAGCTACTGCACTGGGAGGGCCGATCAGACCTTGAATCGCTCGTACTTGTAGCCAAGACCGCGGATGGTCACGATTCTTGTGGGGTTGGCCGAGTCGATCTCCAGCTTGCCGCGCAGCCGCTTCACGTGCACATCCAGTGTCTTGGTGTCGCCCACGTAGTCGCTGCCCCACACACGGTCGATCAGCACGTCGCGCGAGAGCACCCGGCCGGCGTTGGCCAATAGCAGGTGCAGCAGCTCAAACTCCTTGAGCGGCATCTGGACGTCGGCCCCATCAATGAGCACACGGTGTTCTTCCGGGTCCAGGCTGACGTCGCCAACGGTGATGGCCCCCTCCGACAGTTCTGGGCCCTCGGCACCAATGACGCCCTGGCGGCGCATCACGGCGCGCATTCTGGCGACCAGTTCGCGCATGCGGTACGGCTTGGTGACGTAGTCGTCGGCGCCCACTTCCAGGCCCACCACGGTGTCGATCTCGGCACCCTTGGCCGTCACCATGATGATCGGCACCTGGCTGCGCTTGCGCAGTTGACGGCACACGTCAATGCCGCTGATCCTGGGCAGCATCACGTCGAGCAGTACGACGTCGGGCTGCACGATGTCGAAGCGAGCCAATGCCTCGGCCCCGTCGACGGCTACCTCCACCCGAAAGCCCTCACGAGTGAGCCCGATGATCAGCGCCTCGACATAGCTGGCTTCATCCTCGACCACGAGCACGGTCTGTACACCTGTGTTCGCCATGGTCAGCGTCCTTCTGTCGTCGGGATGCGGTCTGTCGTCGGGATGCGGGCTGTCGTTGGGATGCGGTCAGTCGTCGGAATGCGAAGGGTGAAGACCGAGCCTTCGCCCTCGCGTGAGCGCACTGTGACATTGCCGCCGTGATTGGTTGCAACATGGCGGACGATGGCCAGGCCGAGACCGGTACCGCCCGTGGTGCGACTGCGAGCGCGGTCGACGCGGTAGAACCGCTCGAACACGCGGTCCAGATCGCGCGCCGGAATGCCGACGCCGGTGTCGGACACCTCGATCTCCGCGAACCCGTCGCTCTCGCGCGCGGAGATCGTGACAATGCCGCCCTTGTTGCTGTACTTGACAGCATTGTCGATGAGGTTGCTGAGGGCCGAGACCAACTGCAGGCGATCGCCCTCGACAGTCTCTGGGACTATGCACTTCACTTCCAGGCTGACGCCCACGGTGTCGGCGATGAGCCGATGACGAGCAGCGGCCTCACCAATGGCGGCGGACAAGCTGACCTCGTCACGGTCGCCCGGCCCACCCAGTTCGATGCGCGAGAGCTCCAACAGATCGTCGATCGTGCCCGAGGCGCGGTGCGCCTCCTCCACCATCTTCAGAGCGAGACGGCGGTTGACGTCCACGTCGTCGTTGTCGGCAAGTGCCTCGGCCAAGATCGCCAACGCACCCACCGGCGTCTTCAGTTCGTGGCTGATGTTGGCGACGAAATCCGTACGGATTGCATCCAGCCGTGCGCGATCGCTGAGGTCGTCGATGACTGCCAGCGCGCCCCCGTTCACCAGCGGAATGCTGCGGATCAGCAGCACCCGCTGTGGCGGCCCGAACAGCGTCAGACGCTGCTCACCGGCCTGCCCGGCTACCGCAGCCGCAAGCAGACGCTCGACGGCTTCCTCCACCAGCAAGTCGACGTGACCACCCACGGCAGCCACATGGTTGCGCAGCAGTTGCCGACCACGCTCGTCGGCCAGCACGATGCCGGCGGGCACGGCATCGAGACCCGCCCGCAGACGGCCGACCTCCGCCTCGACACCTGTACGCATTGCCTGTTCGTGAGCAACATCACGCCTGAGTTGTTCTACCTCGCCGCGGGCGAACCAGTTCACTGGTCCCCGACGGTCTCAGTGCCGGTCGTCGACGATGCGGCAGGCAGGATGGACTCTATGTCGACTGGCGAGCGGACCGGCTTCTTGTGGTCCGGCAGCCAGCCAGTGACAGTGAATCGAACTCGCTCTGCGATGTTGACGGCATGGTCACCAATTCGCTCGTAAGAGCGAGCGACCATCGCCAACTGAACAGCGACCTGCATGTCGATACCACCTGCAGCTTGGCTCTCGAAGATGGCTTGGATGAACTGTTTCTGCAACGCATCGAGATACGCGTCCATGTCATCGAGCGCGGCCGCCTTTGACACGTCGTTCTCCACGAATGCTTCGATCGCCGCTGAATAGATCTGTTGGGCCTGCTCTCCCATCCGGTTGATGATGCCACGCAACTTGGGGTCGAGATCGTGGCCATAAATGCGCCGCGAGGACTTGCAGATGTTGCGGACAAGGTCGCCGCTGCGTTCGACTTCGGAAATCATCTTCAGCAGCGCGACAACCTGTCGCAGCTCGGTAGCCACTGGCGCCTGCAGCGCAAGAATGCGAATGCACTGGTCTTCCAGGTCGACGCAACGAGCATCGATTTCTTCGTCGCCGCGGATGATGTATTCCGCGCCCTCGAGGTCGCTGTCGAGCAAAACGGCGGTCGCACGTGGGATCAGTTCAGCAACGAGCGCTGCCAGGCGAGCGAGTTCGCCGCGGGCACTTTCCAACTCGTGGTGGTAGGTCTTGCGTAGCTCGTCCATCAGCCGAATCTCCCTGACACATAGGCCTCGGTGCGTTCATCGGCCGGATTGGAAAACATCTTCTTGGTGTCATCGAATTCCACCAGTACACCGGTGCGCCGGTCGCTCTCCTCGTTGACCTCGGTGGTGAAAAACGCTGTGCGGTCGCTGACGCGAGCCGCTTGCTGCATGTTGTGCGTGACGATAATGATGGTGTACTCGCTTTTCAGCTCCTGCATCAGGTCTTCGATGCGGGCCGTGGCAATCGGGTCGAGCGCCGAGCAGGGTTCGTCCATCAAGATGACATCGGGTTTCACGGCGATGGCGCGAGCGATGCATAGCCGCTGCTGCTGGCCGCCGGACAAGCTGAGGCCGGACGCATCGAGCCGGCCGTTCACCTCGTCCCACAGAGCGGCGCTGCGTAGCGACTTCTCCACCAGCTCGGTCAAATCGGTCTTGTTCTTGACGCCAGACAGGCGCGGCCCGTAAGCAACGTTGTCGAAGATGCTCTTCGGGAACGGGTTCGGCTTTTGGAACACCATGCCGATCCGCCGACGCACTTCAGTCGAGTTGACCGCAGGGTCGTAGAGGTCGACACCGTGGTAGCGAATGCTGCCCTCCACGCGAGCTGTCTCGATGAAGTCGTTCATGCGGTTGAAGCAGCGCAGCATGGTGGTCTTGCCACAGCCCGATGGCCCGATGAACGCAGTGATCTCGTTGGTGGCGATGGTGACCGAGGCATTGCGCACCGCTCGGAACGCGCCGTAGTACACACTGAGGTCGCTGACCTCGAAGACCGGCGGAATGGCCACGTCGCTGTCCTGCTGCGCGTGTTGATCGGTGGGACGTGTCTCCACGGATGGAACCTCGGGGTGTTGGAGGGTCATGAGCCGACCCGCTTGCGTTCGTAACGGGTGCGCAGCACGACGGCGACGATGTTGAACATGAGGACCAGCACAAGGAGCACCACGCCGGCAGCGGCTGCTGCGTTCTCGAAACCGAGCACGGCATCCTTCGGGTTCGCTTTGGCCGACCAACTGTAGATCAGCATTGGGATACCTGTGAAGCGCTCGCTCAGCCCGGTCTCGGGCAGGCGACCCGTGATGGCGCCGAGCAGGATGAGCGGTGACGCTTCCCCCAGCGCTCGGGCCAACGACAGCATGGTGCCGGTGAGGATGCCCGGCGCGGCGTATGGCAGCACGTGGTCGCGATTGACCTCCCACTTCGATGCACCCACGCCGTAGCCGGCATCGCGAATACCCTGAGGCACTGCGCGGATGGCCTCGCTGGCGGTGATGATGATGATCGGCAGCACCAGCACCGCCAGAGTGAAGGCGGCGGCCAGCACGGTACGGCCATTGGTGACCGGCTCCAGCCACCCGACGAAGATGACCAACCCGAGCACGCCGTAGATGACTGCCGGCACACCGGCCAGGTTGCGGATGCTGATCATGATGATCCGGTTGAACCAGCGGTCGTGGCCGGCGTACTCCTCGAGGTAAACAGCCGAGGCAATGCCGATGGGCACGGCCAGCAGCAGCACACCGACACCGATGAAGATCGAGCCGTACAGGCCGGGAAAGATCCCGATGGTGTCGGGGTCGCTACCGATGGTGGAGCTGAGGAACGAGGTACCGCGCACCTCCAGCAATGGCCAGGCACTGACGAAGATCTGGGTGAGCAGGGTGAACAGCACCAACAGGGTGAACAGCAGGGCAACGACCAGGCCGGCCTGGAGGGCGACACCGCCAACGTTGCGCTCGCGGTTGGTGAGCGACGCGCGCACCTTCTCCTGGGTGGCCGTTCGGATGGAGGGGGAGACGAGTGCCATGTCAGTACTTCTGCCGAACCCGGCGGACGAAGCGGTCACCGATGAGGTTGAGACTGAGGGTGATCAGGAACAGCAGCAAACCGACGAAAAAGAGCACATCGAACGACGCGCCTCCCTTGGCCTGGTCCGTGCCGCCGGCAGCATTGGTCATCGCTGCAGTCATCGACAGGCCAGGATCGAGCGCGCTCAACGTGCGAACTCCGGTGCCGTCGCTACCGGCCGCCATCGTGGCCACCATGGTCTCACCGATCGCTCGCGACGTGGCGATGATGAAAGCGGCGACGATGCCCGAGATCGCGGCGGGGAAGACCACCTTCACCACCGTGCTGCTCTGGCGTGCGCCCACGGCGTAGCTGGCTTCGCGCAGTGAGTTCGGCACGGCCGATAGGGCGTCTTCGGAGATGGACGCCATCACGGGGATGACCAGGATGCCGATACCGAGGCCACCCGCCATCATGTTCTTCACCTGATCGGGGTTGAAGATGTTGGCGACGACCTCGGGAGCGATGAACCGCAACGCGAAGTAGCCGACGACGACGGAGGGAATGCTCGCTAGCACCTCGATGATCGGCTTCACGATCCGGCGTGTCCGCGGCGATGCGTACTCACTGAGGTACATCGCAGTGCCCAACCCGAAGGGCACTGCCACGAGCATGGCGATGCTGCTCATGATGAGCGAGCCAAAGAGAATGGTGCGCAGGTCGAAGCGCTCACGTCGCGGGAACCAGCCCGGCGCCTTATCGCCGGTACCCAACAACTGGCCGAAGTCGATATTGCGAAGAAAGGCGACCGAGCCGCGGACGAGGGTGAACAAGATCAGGGCGCTGATGACCACTGTTGTCAGCGCCGCACCGAACAGGAGGACCCGCATGCGCAGTTCCTTCCTGCGACGGCGCGAGTCGCCGCGAAGATCGGAGATCGTCAGCGGCGGCATGGAGAGTGCCACGTTGGAGGCCTTTCGGGACGGCGGCGGAAACGGGGATGTGCAAGACAAAGAAACTCGGCTGTCACCGCTCGGGTGAGCGGTGACAGCCGAATCATAGGTGAGGGATCAGACGACGGCTGAGGCCCAGGCGTCGCGGGCTGCCTGCAGCTGCTCTGCGGTCTCGGCCACGTAGCCGGCGTCACCGACGGTGGCGATGCCCTCGTCGCTGAGGTACAGGTCGATGAACGACTTCACTGCCGGGTTGGAAGCGGCGTTGTCCACGTTGACGTACACGAACAGCTTGCGGCTGAAGGGGTAGCTGCCATCGGCGATGGTCTCGTCAGTGGGTGCTACGCAGGCGCCGTCCTTGTTCTCGATGGCGATTGCCTTCATGCGGTCGCCCTCTGCCTGGTAGTAGGCGTAGCCCACCCAGCCCAGCGACGAGTCCGAGCCCTCAATGCCTTCGACGATGAGGTTGTCGTTGGCGCTCGAGGTGTAGTCGGCACGGGTGGCGGCGTCCAGTTCACGTTCCTTGGCGATCTTCGTGATCGCAAACTCGACGAACGAGTCGTAGGTACCGCTCTCCTCGCCAGGGCCGGTGATCACCAGCGGGGCGTCGGGCAGCGGGACGTACTTCGAACCGAGTTCGGTGGCAAGTGCGTTGGCGTCGCTCCAGTTGGCGAAACCTTCCGACTCGGGACCGATCAGCGCGTAGAGCGCAGCGGTGTCAAGGCACTCGACCGCGGTGTTGGCTGGGTTGGTCGCCACGGTGAGACCGTCGATGGCCACCTGCAACTCCACGTAGTTCACACCGGCGTCGGCGCACGCCGCTGCCTCTTCGTCCTTGATGGCACGCGAGGCGCCGGTGACATCGGCTTCGCCGCCACAGAAGAGCTTGAATCCGTCACCGGTTCCGGGGCCTTCCACGGTGACAGCAAGGCCTCCGCTGCTGAGCTCGTCGGCGAGTTCGCTGACGCGCACGGAGATGGGCTCGACCGTGGACGAACCCGTCACGAACACCGCTCCAGAAGCCAGTTCAAGACCTTCGGTCGGGGCAACCGTGGTGTCGGCGGCAACCGTGGTGTCGGCGGCAACCGTGGAGTCGGCGGCCGGAGCCTCGGTGGTGACGGGGGCTTCGGTGCTGGTGGACTCCCCATCATCGCCACACGCGGCGGCGATGAGAGAGAAGGAAATGATGCCGGCGAGTACGAGTCGCCGTTTGGTGTTGTTCACGTGATGTTCTCCTGTGATCGGGGTATCAACCGCTCGCACCGTACGGAACCCAGGTAACGCGTTCCCCTTGAGTTGGTTAACAAGAGGTGAACAGCAACCCAACGCCAGGCGAATCAGGCCTTTTGACGGTCGTTGACCCATTGGTTGAAACGCGCTTGCGCATCACCCTCGGAGAAGTCGCTGGGACCCAGCCGGTGCCACAGCCCCTCCGCGTCGAGCTCGTGGCAGACGATGTCGTCAGCCAAGTCGAACTCGAACACTTGGTCCAGCCAGTCGCGATGCTTTGGATGCGTCACGGGCACCAGCACTTCCACGCGCCCGTCGAGGTTACGGCCCATCCAATCGGCGCTGCCGATGAGAAACAGTGGGCTATCGCCTTCGCCGTGCTCGAAGCGAACAACGCGCGAGTGCTCCAGGTAGCGGCCAAGGATGCTGCGTACCCGAATGGTCTCACTCATCCCCGGCACGCCCGGGCGCAGGCAGCACAGGCCGCGCACCAGCAGGTCGATCTGCACACCCGCTTCGCTAGCCCGATAGAGCGCGTCGATCATTTCAGGATCGGCAATCGAGTTCATCTTGGCCGTGACGCGACCCTCACTGCCGAACGACATCTCGTGGTCGATGAGATCGATCAGCTGATTGCGCATGTCGCGCGGCGCCACGACGAGCGATTGGAACTCCACGGCACGGCTGTAACCGGTGAGGTGATTGAACAGCTGCGTGACGTCAGAGCCGACCGCGGGGTCGCAGGTGAGGAAGCCGACATCCTCGTAGATGCGGGCGGTCTTGGAGTTGTAGTTGCCGGTACCGATGTGGCAGTAACGACGAAGCCCGTCGTCGTCCTGACGCACCACGAGCGTGGTCTTGGCGTGCGTCTTCAGACCCACCAAGCCGTAGACCACGTGCACGCCTGCGCGTTCCAGCGCCTTCGCCCAGCCCACGTTGGTGGCCTCATCAAATCGTGCCTTCAGCTCCACCAGCACGGCCACCTGCACGCCGCGCTCAGCGGCGCGCATCAGGGTGCGCGCGATGGGGCTGTCGCCGCCGGCGCGATAGAGGGTCATCTTGATGCTTTGCACCCGTGGGTCGTCGGCCGCCTGCGCGATGAAGTTCTCGACGCTGCTGGCGAAGCTCTCGTAGGGGTGATGCACCATCAGCGCCCGCTCGCGGATCACCGAGAAGATGCTGCGGTCTTGTGCTTCAGCGCGCAGAATTCGGCCGGCGGTGACAGGCGGCCAGGCCGTGTCCTTCAGCTCGGGCATGTCCAGCGCGTGCAGCTGGAACATGCAGGTGAGGTCGAGAGGGTTGCGGTGCAGCGTGACGTCGGCCATTTCCAGGTCGAGCTCGCGCACCAGCAGCTCCAGCATCTCTTCGCTGATGCCGTGCTGCACTTCCAGGCGTACAGCGCGGCCGAAGCGGCGGCGGCGCAGTTCCATCTCCACCTTTGCCAACAGGTCGTCGGCCTCTTCCTCTTCGAGGGTGAGGTCGGCGTTGCGAGTGACACGAAACACCGTGTGCTCCTCCACCACCATGCCCACGAACATCGTGTGCAGCTGGGCGGCGATGATCTGCTCGACCGGCACGAACCGCTTACCATCGGGCAACGCCACCAGTCTGGGGAACACGCTGGGCACTTTGACCCGTGCGAAGCGACGCTCACCCGTGTCCGGGTCGCTGATCATCGCCGCCAGGCTGAGGGCCAGGTTGGAGATGTAGGGGAACGGGTGCGCCGGGTCGACGGCCAAAGGCGTGAGCACCGGGAACATGCGCTGCTCGAACGCCTCGATGAGCGGACGGTGATCGGCGGCGGAGAGCGACGACCAATCGACCAGCTGCACGCCATGCTGCGCCAGTTCCGCCAGCAGTTGGTCCAGCACCCGCTCTTGGTCGATCACGAAGCGGTCGGCCGTGGTTGCGATCTCGGTGAGCTGCGTTTGCGGTGACGAGCCGTCGTAGGCCGGCTGCGTGACGCCGGCCGCCAGCTGATCCTTCAACGCCGCGACGCGCACCTGGAAGAACTCGTCGAGATTGGACGAGCAGATGGCACAGAACTTCAACCGCTCGAGCAGCGGTACACCCATCTCCTCGGCAAGCGACAAGACGCGCCTATTGAAGGCAAGCCAGCTCAGTTCACGGTTCAGCAGGCGCTGCGACATGCGACGACGTTACCGACCCAACCGGGTTTCAACGGATGAACAACAAATGAACGCGTGTCGGCCGAGCGCCACAGCCGACGTGCCAGCCAACTGTGCCAGTCAAGGAGAGCGATCAGCTCTCGATGCCGTTGCCCAGGTCCCATTCCAGCGAAATGCGCTCGCGCTCCGCATCGCGCACAATGCGCTCGCGATTACGGCGGAACTGCGGATCGTCCCGAGGCAGCAGCACCAGGCGAGCAAGTGCGCGGGCGCGGAACTCGTCGATCACGGTGCGGTCGCCATGGTCGAAGTAGATCTCCCAGTGGGGCGACACCGGCCCGAGGTACACGATGCGTGCGTGTGCCCGCGACGGCTCGATAGCGATGTCGGTCATGGTGCTGCTCCTGGCCGGTGTTGAGACTCGCAGCGCTAGCGGCGAGACGGCTCCGGAAGTGTAGCGGCCGCTCCGGCAACCCCGACTCGCGCCCCGCAACCTGGGTTGCAGTGACTTTTCTGACGAAATGTGCTAAACAATTCCTCGATCTGGGAACCAAACCGGTTGTTGTGGCGTCTATCTCTACAGCGGTGGTGCGGCCTTCAGGTCAATGGGCTTCGTGCGGGCGCACAAATCGAGCCGTGAACCCCCCGTTCGCGGTGTACAAGGAGACGCGCATGAACACGAATCTTCCGGTCACCGACAATGACGCCACGTCTGTCTGGATGAGCAAGGGCAACTGCCGTAACTACCCGCCGGCAACCTTTTTCCCCAGCGATGGCGTCGGGGTCGATCGCGCCAGCAAGATCTGCAACGGCTGCCCGGTACTGGATACGTGCCTGGAGTACGCCCTAGAGAACCGCATCGAACATGGAGTGTGGGGCGGCTGCAGCGAACGCGAGCGCCGCCGCATCATCAAGCGTCGTAAGGTTGCGGCCTAACGGCGCTTGGTGGACAAACGTGAAAGAGCCTCGGCACCCGAAGGATGACCGGCGCTCTGTCGTGAATACTGCTTCGTTGAGACGCACCAGTTTTCGTCCAGACGAACCGAGGCGGACAACCCCGCTCAGCAGGTTC